>Ga0209780_1000160_pt1 | contig 32186 bp, 22 predicted proteins | sample WorMetexBAHAMAS2_FD_187384 | JGI IMG/M metagenome (GOLD analysis project Ga0209780, IMG submission 187384) | Marine gutless worms symbiont microbial communities from Max Planck institute for Marine Microbiology, Germany - Inanidrilus exumae... | ecosystem: Host-associated > Annelida > Digestive...
GTAGATTTAGATTAAGTAAATTGAAACAAGTATAATTTGTGCAAGATTTCTTTTTTAGAAATTATAGTTGATCATTCATATAAGGACTTTTAAAATAAAATTTAGTATATTTTGGTTATTTAAAAGTCAACGTATATTTGTATTTGTAGTATATTTGCGTTAATTAAATTAAATTTACCAGTATCTTCATAAGATACGAAATACGTTAAATTTAGATATCCAGAAAATGATTCATTTTACTTTTACATTTGGTTTATGGGATAGAAATTTATGCAAACACCCACACGAAGTACACAAATAAGCTAGTAATTCTTTACAACAAAATACTGAGGATGTTACAAAACGTATCACGAGATACTTACACAGTTGAACTATATGCTAAATTTAACAAATTGCCTATTACTTCTCTTCGCAACTGTCATATATTAAAATTAGTCCACAAGTTTACTCATCATAATGATACGTTACCAGCTATATTTTCAAATTATTTCACTAAAAATTATATGTTCCATTCCTATTAAAGACAGTTTGCACGTAGATTTATTTGGCAGTTTTATGGGCCAAAGATCAATAAATACAAAGGCAGTACTTTGTGGAAATCTATACCTGAAGAAATTAAATCTATCAGTTCTACTGTTTTATTTGTTAATAAATTAAACAAAATGCTATTGTAACTATTCATAGGTTGTATGATTGTTTGTATGCTCAATTGACTTTTACCAGGCGTATCTGTTGCACTTTGCATACTTACTTGCACTTGTGTTTTATTATGTTGTTTTATATATTTAGTTTCAAGATATAATATAATGTTATTATAGGCTACCAGTATAATGAGGTCTACCTATCTGATACTCTGCCACTGTTGTGCACATCGTACACTTTGTGTTTATATGTGTTCTTTATACTGTGGCAACTGACACAACAAATCAACTGTGTCATCATCATCATCATCATCATCATCAACAGCAGCAGTAGCAGCAGCAGTACAACGATACGCAACGTTAGAAGTTCATAGCTTACACCATTCACATGTATGCACGGCAGCTAATCAACTAATCTACATATCTGCTAGTAAATAAGTTCACTTTACTAATTAAAAATATCTCTGGACGGTACACTGCCCAGACTAACATCATCATCATCATCATCATAATCATCATACCGGGTATTCATCACCATGCGATATGTACAACTGGACACAATGGATACGGTCACTGCATGGTGACAGGCAAATATATGATATGATTGAGTTTCTGAAATCTCATACTCACACATTATTCACAACAGTAGCGATGATAATAATAACAATAATACCCTATTAATAAAAAAATTAAAACCACGCGAGTGATATTTCACCCATTTGCTGGGACGCCCCCACTAGGGTGATCGGTTTGAATTTTGGCTTGCTCAGTCATATCGCCGACGTAATCACCCATGCCAAATTTTGTGACAATCGGTTCAGGGGTTTCGGAGTTCTGATACCCTCAATTTTGCCGCTTTTCCATAGGAATAGCTGGTCGCCCTTACAACAGTGTAAGCAATACCGTGCTACACTGTGATAGCTGTGGCTCGTTGGTTAGTGGTGATGTAGTAATCCGTTCAACCTATGTTGAGTCCTGAGAACACCTAACCCGGACTCCATCTAGCACAGTTGTCTGACTTTAGCTAAGACCATAGACATCGACAGCACTGGACCCACTGCCGAAGGTATGATTCATCAGCAGACGATTTTTATTCACCTACAGTGTGGTCAGTGTAAACAAAAATTGTCTGATATAATAAATGTCTCCTAGTTAGTGCTAGAGCTCTAGTTATTGTCAGTTATTATGATTTATTTATAACAATACAGAACTGTCATCCGTTTGTAGTCTATGAACTTCCGCCTTTAAATGGAAACCGTCTTAGTACAATTAAATGGTGCAAAAAGTAGAAGCGAATATTTATTATGACAATAATCAAAGGTAGGGCAAACGGAAGTCGATTCACCGAATCTGTTTACACTGTACCTTGATCCATACCAAGTTGCACCACGATCCATTGTTTACTATACTGGCCAAAATTTCAATCAACCAACCACACAGCTGCAGCTCAATTACACTGATCCCCCTCCAATATCGGGGGCCCAAAATCCCTAATCTAGGCTAATGCTCAAACTTCAAAGGTTATCTTCTAAAATTGCACGTTATTATTTTACTGTTGCAGTCCGAACCCAAATTACCGTTGGTGCTAATGTAACTGTTAATGAACTCAGAAGAGACAAAAATGTCACATTATCAGATAACATTACAAATGCTCCATAAGGAGAAAGGACAAAATAAATGTTGAAATAATACACAAATAAAAACTTATTCCGCAAACTAGCGTACAATGTGACAAACAAACACAAAAATTCAAACTAAACGACTGATCCAATACTGATATGTGATTAACTACATAACAGTCAACGTAAATGATACGACTATACTGCATAAATAAACAACTTCAAAAACAAGATGTAAAACTCAAAATTTTCGTCGATAAAATGCAGATTTCAGCAGACTGGGAATATTTACAATCAGCCAATTAGAAGGTCAGAAAACAGATGACAAATTCTAACAGTAAGACAGCCAACAGCAAAGCACCATTGTCAACTAATGACATGCCATTTCAGTGATAAACTACAAGATGGACGTCGACGTCTTCGCCACTTCGACAGCCTGCTGTGACCTTCACCTTGGACCTCTAAAATCTAAATAGGTCATCAGTCGAGCTAGTAGTTATCTCTTGTAAGTTTCATCAAGACTGCTAAACTAGTTCATGAGATATGGTGTTCACAAGATCTGTCCTCGATGGCCTGCAGTGACCTTGACATTTAACCTCCAGAATCTAATCAGGTCATCAGTAGGGTTAATCAATATTCCCTGTAAGTTTCATCGAGACTGCTCAAGCCGTTCACGAGGTATCGTTGTAACAAGATCCGTTTGGATGAATGGACAAGAAACGAACATGGTGGATGGACAGCCCGAAAACATAATGCCGACACCGACAGGTGGCGACGGTATAAAAACAGCAGTGGCTGTTTGGCTAAGAGTTAAGGGCCCTTTCAACACAACTTAGGCTATGCCACGCTTTAAGGATTATAATGCATCATACGAATTTATACTTTTTATGAACTCCCATAATATTCTTGCAAGTTGAGTATGGTACACAGACGGTGTACATATTGAGAACTCTAGCTTCTGTCTCTAATCCAAATATGCTAGCCACTGTCAGCAAGGGCATGTCAGCAGTAAAACTTTCCAACAAAATCCTCTAGTTCTTAACCATAAGTGCCGACTAGTAGGTTGATCTGCATGATGGCCGTGAAACGATTGTTGTTGTTGCTGAGTATTTTATTGGCGTTGGTTGTCTATCAAATGAACACACACGACTAACAGCTGATCTATGCTACACAATGATTAAAATAGCACACCAACATAATAAACACCAAACAGCAAAAATTGACCACTTCTACTATAATATAACACGTAGTACAACAAAAGGTAATATAATAACAGCGACAAAACGAACTAATAAGTGCAGCTGATATGAACAACATCACACAAGCAAATACTAACATAAAGATACGACTAATAAACTCTACTGAACTAGGATAAACTGTTTAAGAATAAGCGGACACAATTGTGAACGCAGTAGATTGTAATTACTACGTATATGTTACTTGCAAAAGCTAGAAAACAAGTCGAGTTTACCATTTCTCATAAGGTCACCCAGTCAACACTGCTGGATTTTGGATTTTCTATCTGCAAAAAATGTGACTCAGGCCTATAAAAAGTATCTACAAAAGGCTAATTTTCACATTACAAAGTATAATTACATTCGGTCAGCTGGGCTGGGCACTATAAATATACGGTACAAGCTCTCAAACACACTACACTACACGCACACATACACACATTTCACACACACACACCGGGGATGCGCATTGGGCCAGTACATGATACAGGCCTCAGCGCTGTACTATGGAGTAGCATACCAGCCACTGCTTCCATAGTCGCCCCACAGGAACTGAAACTGAAACTGAACTGTATAATTACATTATTTTTGTGCAATGATGATTATAATGATGACTCACAAAAATCATGCTAAATAAAATTCACAATTTCACAAAAATCGGCAAAAAAGCAAATTTAACCATCATTATTCATCAGCTGTGAATTAAACTACAAGGAACTGATTAAGTTAAAGTTTTTACGTCTCAGTTGACACAAAATTAGACATTTCAGGGACTTTCTTCCCAGCCAATCACTTGACATGGCACTGTAGAAAATGAACACAACATCAAGTATGCAAACATGCACCTATAAACTCACAAAGTAACCATAAATAACTTAGCCCCGTGCGGGACTGACTCTTCACAACTGACGTTTCTGCCAAAATCAAAGTCAAGTGATACAAAAACTAGGACAAATATCAAAAATCAGGCCCGATCTAATTTAGATATTGTGCCCTAGTTTAAGAATCAGTGGTCAGTTGCCAGCCCCCATTGTAAATGGCAGAGGAGATAGCTTTGAAAAATGGATTTCCAACTTTCAATGGCTCATGACGTTGACGTTGACCTTGACCTTGGATCGGGTCATACTGCATACCATCTTGCATCACTCATCGACCTCTACCTACACGTCAGATTTCATTGAAATCAAAGAAACTTTTTGTACGGACGTACGTACGGACGGACCGACAGACGGATGGGCATTGGAGACCGGCTTTATTAGGTCAACTGTGTCAAAGAAGAGTCGACCTAAAAACTAAAGCCACGTTTGGACGGATTGTACATGTCCAGCTAACAGATGTACAGCCCCAGATCTCGCACGGGACAAACCAGTAAGAAATACGGTTGACTCTAATACCCAGTATTTTATCAAATACGACAAAGTAAACCAACAGATAAAACTTAAACTAGCGTAAGGCAAACACAAGCAATCGATGCAATTTCATGCTAATTGCTGGAAAATAACATTGGTACGATATGACTGTGGTACATGTGTGTAACTAAGCAAACATAGCAGAAAACAACACATAAAAAGATAAACTAACATGCAGCACCTTAAACTCGTGTACAACACAATTCAATCATATGGCAACAAAATTTGTGTTGATGACATATCAGAATAAAAACAAGACTGGAACACAGCGGTGGACACAGTTAAATGTTGAATGCAGCATGGCACATGCGGTATCCGATGTGCCACGAATTACTTACTCAACTGGCGAAGGCAGCAAGCGAGTTTCAGTAGTCAAAGAAGACACGGCGTCGTTGCAGCGGCCACTCTGCCAGGCAGCGACGTCCGCGGCAGAGATGTAACTTACACTGTAGATCAACAACCAAAGACCACCCGCATCAGTCACCACCGATACAACCGAGAAATAAATTAGCCCCATATGGGACTGACGGTCGACTCTTCGAAACTGACATTTGTGCCAAGTTCAAAGTCACATGACACAAAAGCTAGGAAAAATATCAAAAATCAGGCCCGATCAAATGTAGATATTGTGCATTGGTTTAAGAATCTGTGGTCAGTTGCCAGCTTCCATGGTAAATGGCAAAGGAGATAGCTGTTGAAAATGGCCAATTTCCAACTTTGAAGGCCTCATGACCTTGACCATGACCGTGGATTGCGTAATACTGCATACTATCGTGCATCACTCATCGACCTCTACATACAAGCCAAATTTCATTGAAATCGAAGGAACGTTTTGTGGACGGACGGACGTACGTACGTACGTACTGATGCACAAACGGACATTCGAGAGTGGCTTTATTAGGTCAACTCTGTTGAAGAGTCGACTAAAACTCAAACTGAGTTCAAACTCTCGCAAAAAAATAACATAATTAGGTAATTCTGTGACTGGCTGTGAAACGTAGCTCCCCACTGTGAGTAGCTGTTACACATAGCCAGTATTTGCTGTCGTAAATTGAGTCAAAATCTGCTTTTATAAAGACTTGATATCAGACAATGTACCTGCACAGCTTCATCACATGTTCTTTGCACAACCCACTCACGAGTCCTTTGGAATCAAGGTAAAATGGTACCATACTCCTTACAGGCATGTTGGCAGACGCTCATTGCCCTTCCTTAGGTCAATGAGCACGAAGGTAAGGAGGTTGATCGATTGAGTTAAAATTTTACATCCCACCCGACACAAAAACAGGTCATTTTGGAGACATTCTTCCCCACCAATCTCTGGCTTAGTACTGAAACTGAAACAAACACAACAAAAGCAAACATGCATCCATAACAAAATATACTAAAACATAAAATGAGCCCAAAAACTAAAGCCAGGTTAGGTCGCATATCAAGACCTCCGGCGTGGAAACAAAATGGGTCTATTCTGGAAGGAGTAGATAGATACGTCAGGAAGTAAACAAGTAAGGAAGTAAATAAGCGAGAAAGAAAGCATAAGGAAAAAAGAAAGTAAAGAAGGGAGAAAGGAAGGAAGGAAGTTAAGTAAACACACAAACAAACAATTTATGTAGCGCCAAAATCAACACATGAATCACAGCGCATTACTGCCTCGGAGCCCAAACCCCGACTGACACAATAACACGTCATTTCGGAGACGTTCTTCCCAGCCAATCTCTTGGCTTAGTACTGAAAAACTAAAACAAACACAAAAAGCAAACATGCATCTATAACAAAATATACTGCAACATAAAAAAAAACTTTAAAAAAACTAAAGCCTGGTTTGGTCGCCTCCTGCAACCTCTGGCCTGTAAACAGAATGGGCCTATTCTGAAAGAAGTAGACCTTATGACGGTATAGAAATGTGTGTATTATTATTATTATTAGACAGATAAGTCCGGAAGTAAACGAGTAAAGAAGTAAATAAGTAAGAAAGAAAGCATAAGGAAAGAAGAAAGCAAGAAAGGAATAAGTGAGGACGAAAGTTAAGTGAACACACATATAGCGCCAAAATCAACATATGAATCATGACAAATTACTGCCTCGGAGCTCAAAAGGGGCACCTGAAGGTGGACATACCACAGTCAGTCGGTGTGATACATGGTCGGTCCCAGCCACAGAGCACTGCCCACGGTCAGTACTCATTTCCCATCCACTGAGGTAGAATGCTGAGCTGCCCAGAGTAGTAATGAATGAACACCTATCTCAGTATTAACTGGGCTCAATGCAGAGTAACTTTGATGATGTGACCAATGCCAAACCGCCGTCTCTCATGCCTTTCACTAACTTAACAGTTTTCTTACGAAGAGTTCCAGATAGCTCCCGAAATATAATCGCCATCCCAAGCTTCATACAGTGTTTTCCTGGCTGTCTTCAGCAGATGTAATGGACCACAAAAATATGCCGCAATCAGCCCTCTAGATCAAGGGGACAACTAGCTAATGCAGGTTAATCACCTAAAAATGGCTCTTAAATTTGTGTGTGCGTGCGTGTGTGTCTATTTGAAAATATGACGAGTTAGAAATACGCACGTGACACTAGAGCTGAGCATAGATAAGCGACGTAGTATTGCGCGGGCTTGAGCACTGGTAACGCGACGCAGACTTTCATCGTTAACGCGGACAACAAAGTCACCGACATGAACTTGACCATCCTTGGCAATGGCCTCGTTCTCTGTCACTGACCGGACGATACACCCATTAATTCCGCCATCCACCGCCTCAACTATTAAACCTGCACGAACAAAATACGACAGCTATTTTTACTTGAAACGAAGCCAACAGTTCTCCAGTATATGCACAATTTTATCAGAAATGACGCGCATTCCAATCCCAGCAGAGTACAAAACTGTGAATATTTACCAATGCATCGAAGACTGTCAACTAGGTGACACTGTGTTGTCATAGGTTTTATTGTAGATGTAAACATCATAACTGTTTACATAATTAAGCATACACAGACTGTTGGCTTTCTGAACCATGCAGCAACAATGTTTATTTCAGAAACCTAATTTTCCAAAAGGCCTTAAGAATTTCTTGTCACTATATGTACCACACTAACTTTCTGCCGGTAGAGACAACTTTACCAAGAAACAACTTCCACAACGTACTGTCCACAGAACAACAATAAGAAAGAGAACAATTGTTTCGTAAAATACTATTTCCTGTATTCATCTGGCATGAAATTTCTTGCCAAAAAGTCAGCAGAATCCTTCGTGGCAGACGAGGCTGTTTAGCTACGACATTTGAAGACTGTGAATGACAGACAGACAGACAGACTGCAGCTGGTACAACTGCCATGTTAACAGCAAACTGTTAGCAAGTGAACAGTCTGCTTACACCATGTAGTACGTGTCTTGAGACAAAAATATTTAAATTAGGGCTGTTGAGCGATTGTTTTTTAATCGCGTTAATCGCACGATTAATTATTTCAATCATGCGTTAATCGCAGTTTTAACGCACATTTCCCTTGTGTTGTGATACAGGTGTAGGGGGTAATAAATTACCAGAGATGTGCGGACGTAGATGCAAACTTTTCACATGTCCATGGACGTACACAGATGCAACCTTGCATGTAGCTGCAAATTTGAATGGCCAAACAAGGATGTGTCCTTCTGTGGTTGTCAATGTCAATAGAATGCGCTATGTACGTTAGTAGAACAAGAAAAGAAAAGTTCAGGTCACGACGAAAACTGTCAACAGAACGTGTCGGATCTCGAAGGTAGTCTGGTAACGAGTTCCAGGCCGCCGGGCCGGCCACAGAAAAGGCCAGACGACCAAATATCGAAAGGCGGTGTCGCGGCACAAGCAGCTGACAGCAGCCAGTAGACGGCAAGTGTTGCCAACGAGCAATGTCCGAGGTATGGACGCAGCAGTCTTTCACGTATTGTCAATTGTCAACTGCGTGATGCGTATGCTCAATGAATGGTGATATTCAGTTTCAATTTTGGAATCAACTAACTGCTCTATTAGACTAATCTGCATAACTCGTAACGTCACTCATTCCTTTCGCACAAAAGTTTTTTAGTCCATGACAGAACAAGAGTACATTGCTGACACTGCTGCTAGTAAGACTAGATATTGACCATCCGTGGACGCTTGTCGTTGGATAGCTGCTCATGCGGACGGCATTTCTGCGGACACGGATGCCAAATATCCACATCTGCACATCTCTGTAAATGACGTCTCAGCATAGCAATGAAATGGTATTAGCAGGAAATATCATTGTAGAGTAGTAAAATCAAACGAAATTTAGAGTAGTGATGCAACCCAGTTGTAAATGCTTGTTCACTAACCGAGTAAGGTTCAATTATCTAAAGATTTGTATTAAATCTTGCTACCGGTGTGACGAGTTTGCATTAAAAATTTTAGTGGCGTTAATTTTTTAATCGCAATTAATTCCTTACACATTAACGCGTTAGTTAATGCGTTAATTCAACAGCCGTAAATACATTTACCAAGAGCATCGGAGCCTTTGTTAACAGTCGTTAGACGTTCATACTGAGCTGGAACAGCAGCATCGACAGTCTGCAGACACAGAAACACGTCAGTTATTTCGACATTAAAAAATGCAGCAGGTAAATGTTGTACTTGTCCACGTTATCTCACGGTCAGTAGATTCTGTGCTTAGAAAACACGAGTATCATCAAAAATCAGTCAGAACTGCATTGGTCGCTTAGCCATAAGCCATTACTTAAAAGTGATATGGCTTAAAAACACGCACAAACACCGTCTTATGTTTAGAGCTGAAGATGACATACAACACATTTAAAAACTATCGATTTTTTATGTGTTTTTATGCTGCAGTCGTTCATTCATTTACTCACTCGGTCAAGTTACTGGCCACATAGTACAATTAACGACCATTACCCACGACTACTTACTACATATAGAACAATACAGCATGCAATTATAATTTCTGTTACAAAACACACACCAAACATATAAATAATAAGTGATTCAGCCACAATGTACTACTAATATATGCAACAATTATGTTAAAATGTCTGCAGACAATACAAAATAAATGCTAAGTAAAAGCTATACACTTTGCAAGTTAAACAAAGTATCACCCTAACGGGACATAACACGACTGGCCCGCCGAGCAGTGTCGGCCGCCCGACCACCCACGCGCCCGGCCGCCAACCGTCTACGTGCCCGGTGGCACGCCTGCAGCATTACAGACAACGACGACAGACGATGACGACAGATGACAGACAGCAAAACAATACTGGCCCATTACGCGGGCCAGTAATAAATTATCATCATACCTGGGCAGGTGGTCTTGCTATCGCACCTTCCGCTGCAGCATTAAAGACGCTCTCCACAGTGTCCTACATACATGCAGTTTGTTATCAATATATACACCCCCAGAATGGAGATACTACATTTCTGCCCATAAATTTGTCTTTTACGAATATAAACCATGATGGTACGGAGACAGTGTACACAACAGCATTAAGGAGACCAGCGTTTTCTCTCAAATCCGAATGTGCCATCTGTCATCAGCAAGCGCATGTGAGCAGCAAAACTTTGCTTCAACACAGAATGCTCCAGCTCACAACAGCTGACATCTCTGACATTCCGCATTTGTACATTTTCTCAGTAAAGTCACCGATCATAGCTAACATCAGCGTTAGGGAACCGTGTAACTGGATCATGAACATGAACACACAGAACACGTCTTATGTAATATAAACACGCACCACAACTCTATTCTGGCCACGCTGTGTCGACCCTACACTACCTCGATTACGATCTGCAAACAAATTTCCACGCCTCCCCAGCCGTACCAGAAAACACCACACATTTATTTCTTACGCTCTTGCCCATTACCAAACCTCATAAGCATTTTATCACCGATCACCATCCAATTTGTTTTTGATGTTTTTGTATTTTATGTTTTGTGTAATTTCTATTGTACTGCTTTATTGTGCTATTTGGTCTTATGACCACAAAGTTGAATAAACTCTACTACTACCTATGGAGTGCAAATAGGCCAAATCACAAATTAACAACTTACCAAGCGATGCTGTGCAATCGGTCCAGCAGGTGACGAAGCACGTCGTGCTGGTGGAACCTCAACAGGTTTTCCTACGGGGAATTCGGTCGACTTTTCCACAAGCAGCCGCTCCAAGAGACCTCCAGAACTATCAACAGACTGACGATGACGAACAGTAGAAACGGCAGTGGCACACTCCGACTCAAACGTCAGTGTGGTCGCAGGACGACTCAATGAGCTGTTCTCAGCAACGGAAGCAACGTTGTCGGTAAATGATGTCTCAAGGTTCATTAAATCACCAACAACATCATGGACAGCATTCTGCACGCAGCAGTAACAAACCATATTACATTACAACGACACTCAGAGATTTCCGTGGACAGTTTAAATTAGCATGTATTGCAAAGTCACATGCGAATGAGTAAGTAAATCTTCACGGCACATCAGCACATTGCAGGCCATTCAGTATCACTATAATATAGATAACAATAAAATCAAAATATCAGTAACGAGTGGTAAAAAGAAAAATGTAAAACCAAAGCTATGGAGCTAATACATAACAGGAACGAGATGGCTGTATTGTGTGGAATGTCACAATACAGTATTCAGCTTGAAGTGCTCAGCTATCTGTGCACAAGATGTTTACTTCCTGCATTTGACGACTATACATGCCGCAAGAGGGATAATTAGCTAGTGAATTTCTGGCGATCTGTAATCATTGCGGTGTTATGGCGGCCTGAAGTTGCAAGATGTTCAAATTTTGTACGTTTAAAAAAAAATGATCTCTTGTGGTAAAATTTTTTAAATTCTGTTCCGAAAGTTTTCATTGCCTCACCAAACGATGTGTCCTGTTCAAATTTCGTGAAATTTGGGCGACGGAAAATAGCTGAAATCGAGCATTGTTTATCTCACCAAAAATAAATAAAATTTCGCCTGGCTCTACAGCTGTCACTACTGGACTGATCGCGTCTCATATCTGCCAGGGCCAGGCCCCAACAATGTACTCAGAGTGCTCCAGATTTCATTCAAACCGGTTCACTTTCAGTGGAGTTATAGCTGAACGCGTGAACACCACCAAAACACGCCGTAAAGTGAATCCAATATTTAGCTGAAGCATAGCTTCGAGCCGAATAATAACAAATGATACGAATTACAACAATGCGTTTGTCTGGAAAAACGACAGCAATACGATTGTCAACATTTCCAAATATCTTTCTATTATCTACTGCATCAAAGAAACCCATTCTTATCATGAGACACTATGCTAGTGTGGAATATGCTGTGGTCATGTGTTTGTCCGTCTGTCTCTCTCCATCTGTCCTTCTGTCTGTCACACAGATCATGCTAACATCGATGTACAATGGCCCAGGGACTCTAATTTTCTGATGCCAAAGATCTTGGTGAAATTACAATAGGGTCACTCCCAACGGATGTGCCAAATACTACATAGCAGATAACTAAGCTTTCCTCAGAATATTATTTAGGACATTTTGCATTTTAAAACTGACAATCGGCATCTTTAAAACCTAACGATAGAGTACGTCTCAGACCTTCATGTTGCTGAGAGGAATGACGTCAGAGCGTGATGGAGAAACTGATGATGAAGGAGCATTGATGGAGTCAAAGGCAGGAAATGATGACTCGGCAGCAAGTCTCCTGTCATCCTTCAAACACGACATCAAATCACAACGTTCACAACTGAGATAAACAAAACATTTTCAACAAAGCCGGACGCTTGTTGCAGCATGATTGTGGCACATCACACCCATCACAGGCATTACTGAGAAATGATCAAATTCACTTACTTACTTACTTACTAACTAGAAAACCTAAGCAGCGACGCAAGATACCGCAAAACCGGCAGCACGCATTTACCCTCCCCAATCACCTACTGCTTTGTAGAAAAGAGGGTAAGGGGAAGGAAAGGAAGAGAAGGAAAAAGGAGGAATGGGAAAGGACAGGAAAAGGAAGATAAGGGAAATGGGAGGGAGGAGAAGGGAAGAGAGGAAGGGAGGGAATAAAAAAGAGAGGGGAAAGGAGAAGGGGTAAATGATGGGAAAAGGCAGGGAAGGGAAGGACAGGGAAAGGTGAGGAATGGGAAGGGAAAAGGGAAAGGGAGGGAAGGAAAAGGAGAGGGCAAGAGAAGAGACGTCCGGAAAACCGCAGAAAGATGCAATTTTTACCAAAATGTCATCTTTGGAGCTACTGTACCCACCCCATCCCTGATCTTATCCAAATTTGGCACGTAAATGTGGGCCAACAGTGTACTTTTTGCACCAAATTTCATTGTGATCAACATAATATGCTACTATATATAACCACACGAAACCACGCAAAAATGACTAATGTTGGAAATTTTGGACGCGTCAACATTTAAAGTGGATCACGTGACCCTGACCATAAACCTTTTAAGGATGATTTGTCATCCTTATGCTGGGACTTGACATAGCATACATGCACGCACAATTTGACCACTCTAGCTTAAGCCATTCCGGAGATAAAGTTGGTGCCCACCAAATTAAAATGGTTCAAGTGACCTGACCATGCCCCTTTCAGGGACAGTTTGCCATCCATGGGCTAGCACTTGCTAAGATCAACCTATCTACCAAATTTGAAGTCTCTATCTCTACCCACTATGAAGATACGAAAGGAGATACAAAACAGCAAAAATGGGGTGGTTTGGGGTTGTTAGGGGTCACTCAAGGTCACTGGAAATAGAGCTATTTCATACAGCACATACGACTTCCTATTAATGTTCCACAGTAACTATGTCCATATCTTGCACCATTTCTGAGATATAGTGAGATGATGGCCAAAAATCGCCAATTTGAACCTACCCCACCTCTATTTGGCGTCACCGCAGGGTGTGACCCTACTGGAATTTTGCTTAGATTTTTGGCAGCAGAAAACCACAGTTCTTGGGCTATCATATGGCATTGTTTGCATGATCTTACGTTTAGCCATTTTGGTACAGTGCCGGCTTGTGACAGACAGACACACAATGACAGCATATACCACGCTGGCATAGCGGAACGTGGTAAAAACTCACCGTAACAAAATCATCAGTGCCGGTTTCGCCAATGTCCGGCAGAGGCAGAGGTTTAGCCACACCAAGCAGTACACGACCACGTGGTGCTCCCTTCAGCGCCTGTACTGCCTCATCAAGCGACGCGTTCTTCAGCCGTACGTTGTTGACAAACATCAGTCTATCACCAGGCACCAAGCGGCCGTCGAGCTGTGCAGCTCCACCGGGAACTAAGCTACGTATAATGATCACTGTTTCCATCGTATTCAATGGGTCCTACACACATACAATACAATACAATACAATCAGTAATTTGTATAGCGCCGCTATACAACTTGTCCAGGAGCGCTAACAAGACTATAAGAAAGACTTGAACAAAAATGATTTCAAGTGCCGTTTAAAGGCATTAGTGTACGAAGATGTGGTGGGAGTTCCATGTCGCTGGTCCAGAGTAGCTGAAGCCACGCTCGCCGAACTTAGTTCTTGTAGTGCACTTAAGGTAGTCTGTTGTATCAGACGATCTCAGGTGTCTGGTACTACTAGTGTTGACGAGCTGTACACAGTCAACCAGGTACTGCGATGCTCGGCCTAGATGGAGCAGGTGCACAGACAGGCAGAGTTTTAGTAATTAAATAATGATAACGTACATACATACACAAAAGCTATGGAGATTGTTGGAACTGGACAATTTTACCAGCTGAAAGCCCGTTTGTTGAAGTTTAATGATGTAACAAAATGTATAATGAAGTGTATATACACAACATAGAGATAAGACATTATACGAGACAGAACAGCACAGTGGTTGGTCAGACCTGGTAGTCTAGAATGCTGAATCCAAGGCCTCGATCACCTTTGTACAGTTCAACAGTGACAACATCAGCTCCCCACGTAGCCAGACCACCCAGCGGCTCCAGAGAATGTGATCTACCAACGACGCCGACGTCACTGCTTATGACATGCGGACTGCGAACAAGCACCTGCTCTGACTTGGCTTTAAACAGAGAGTGCGGGACGGCAGCGTTAAGAGCCATGGTGGAACGAAGGCTGTGGAGAGTGTCACAAGGTCGTGCACAGATGATGCGGACGTGCCGCGGCGAGTCTCGGAGTACAGAGACGACCTCGACATGGTTGTGACCATACAGCACCGAGTCGTTCACCTGCAGCAGCTCATCACCAGCCTGCAAACGACCCGTCAGGTCCACCGGACCGTCCGGAAGAATGGACCGGATGTAGTGGTGTGGGTGGACTTCCACCCCGTCTTCTACGTCGACCGTTCCTTCCAGACTGATGCCGAGACCACTGCCCTCCTTGAACTTGCACACGTCCGCAATCTATACACGATCAACACCAATCTCCATCTGCTGAAGATGTAGTTCACACAACCGTGAACTCGACATGTGCCACTTTTAGTTACACTCAGAATTCTGACGTAAACCTTGTTGCATTTACATTATCGCAATGAGTTCAATGGCTTGACGTTTACTGCATCATAATCCAGACCTTCTCACTTGCACTGGTCACTGCTACGTCGTACATGCTGCAGTGCTATTATTTTGCTCACCTAAATGATTTACATTTTTACACCAGAAAACCAACTGACAAGAAGCTGGCTGCTGAAAACTGGCGAGACACTTAGCAAAATAAATGACATACTGCAGGCAAGAAAAAATAAAGGTTCGGATACTCACAACAATGTCAAATTCATCACCAACAACAGCCTGCCACCGGGTTGTTAGCGCCATCTCCGCTTCCCTAGACAAGTCTGACATATCACCATCACCGTCAATGTAGCAACCATACGGAATGCCACGGCAGAAAGAAGACAAATACCGCGGTACTTGACAACAATTACAACAAACATTTTATGTGTCAGTTGGCACCCCCAGATAAGAACCGAAGGATTTTGTCAGAGCCGAGCTTTACTGCCTGCATGTCCTCGATGATGGTAAATAGCGCATTGAAATTCGGGAGAAGACACTAGAGTTCTCAACATGTGACTTAAAATACTGAAAGATCTGCGGCTGCTGGGTTACTTGTTGTGTGACAAAATTAATAATGAAATTAATTACAGTAAGTTGAGATAAATAGTCTGGAAAAGCATTCATCTCATGGAAGTCAAAACTGCATTGTACCTGCAGAAGCCAAGTAAAATCAGACGCATATTGCATCAGTTTTTAGTCTAGCTCACGTTCCTTTGTATCTCAGTTAGACTACTAAAATGTGTTTTTTTGTAAAAGGTCAAAAAATGGCAGAAAAACAAGTACATTAGTCCCGTACGAGACTGGCGGTTGACTCCTACTTACTGCCAACTTCAAAGTCATGTGACACCAAAATTGGGCCAAAAATAAAAAATCCGGCCCTTATAAGTTGTAGGTACTATGCCCTAATTTAAGTATCCATGGTCATTTGCCAGCACCCATTATAAATGGGGAGGAGATAGCTTTTGAATTATAAATGGGGGAGGAGGTAGCTTTTGAAAATGGCCGAATTTCTGACTTTCAAGGGCTCGTGACCTTGACCTTGACCTTGGATCGGGTCATACTGCATACCGTCATGCATCACTCATCGACCTCTACCTACATACCAAATGTCATTGAAATCAAAGAAACTTTTTGTGGACGGACGGACGGACGACATTTGAGACCCACTTTATTAGGTCGACTCGATCTCGGAGGAGCGAGTCTAAGGAGTCGACTTAAAAAGCAGAAAATTGTGGCATTTTTACAGTTTATTATAATAAAGTTTCAATTAAGGTTCTGTGTGGCAGATTAAGATGGATACCAGCCGACTTTTAAGCACATTATGCATTTTTCTATCATATCGTATAGCAGTGTAAGGCAAATATTACAGCCAGCATAAAAATCACAAAATAAAATGCTTATATATGACACTTCTAAATCCTGGAGGTGAGACATAATCATTTATTTTAGACAGTATTAGGTGATGTACTCTAATCTGGCTTATACCAATTGTCAGCCAGTGAGTTCTTAGGACTTCACGGTAGTATGAAAATCTTATCTCATGATCACTATTATTTTCATACCCAATCACAGCCTACTTACAGTAAAACACAGTGTCAGGATCATATAATTCATATCACAGTAATATGGTTTGGGCAAATGATGGCTGCAACTATTGCATCCTCCTACATAAAATATATATACGGGGTGACCACTCTCCATGCACTGTGAAATTCTCCCACATTTCCCTCACTCTTCTTAGCATTCTTACCAATGTTGTGTTACTCGTGTCATGTGCATATTACTGTCAGTACCACCAAAAAATGTCGGTGCATATTCTATACTGATGTAAATCTCACGATGTTTGACAAGCAGCAAAATCCTCAAAACAGGTTGATACAATGCAGCCACAACAATCAACTGAACAATGTTACATACACATACATACATAAGAGTTTTTTGTATAGCGCATATAAATTCAATAGAGTCACTATGCGCTTCGGTCACCAAACAGGTACGTTTTCAGAGAAAGTGTCAAATGACAGTCCCGTAGCCTCACACGTGACATGAACAATAAACAGCTTTCCCTGACAAGACTTCTTTCCCTGACACTTTACTGAAATCTCTCTGACCTTTTCTAATCAATTCTTTCACATTTTTGGGTTTTCCAGTCAACTAGTGTATACGTATAATAAAAAATGACAAATTGTAAGTAAGCAAGTAACGACATTAAATGTTAAGTTTACACAGTGCAATTACAGTACCTATATTACTGTCACCATTCATTACATGAATGCCGTCATCATTCACAAACTGCTTTGAATCGGTATCCATACTGTCAGCTGCAAACACACACACACAATTATAATTAAATATTATATAGGCAGATGCAATTTAATGTCACTATTCAACTGCTCTGATATGACAGTCTGTAAGATGGGGCGACAACTTTTCTGTTGCACTGGAACAGTTTTGTTCAGATGCACTGCAGAGAAGCTGCCGGTGACTCCTACAGGTCAGGTGTTAGAAATAATTGACTCTGCATTGCCGAGGTGAAAGTCCACTACACAGGCGTTAGATGGAGTCAATTCTAGGACGTTGAGGAGTTGTCTCTACTAACTCCATTGTGGTCCACTTCATATTAATATGGGTCTGAATGCTTGTCTATGGTAAAGGTGAAGCCGGTTTTGAAAATGTTCACCTGAATGTTCCTAAACATCGTCATAATCATATCATTGCGAAATTTTCCACATCAGTAGAAATCGGCATTGCACTGCTTTCCTCAAAACAGATTTTTGATATCTGTCCCCCAAAATTTGTAAATCACTTCCAGTTTTGTGTTACCATTAAGGCCAATGGGACCAAAAATTTCAAACCTCCATAAAAAGTTAGGGATTAACATATCCAGCAGAAATTTTCATGACATGTGGGGGGCACCAAGGCCCATCGACTAAACGTTTTCCACGAGTGGGAAATTCCCCTGGAGATACTGAATTCTCTTATTACACAGTGCAGGATAGGCAGACAGCAGCCTTGGCACCAAAACTGAGCTTGATCCATTAAACTGTTTCAATATAATATCAGTGTGCTAGGACAGACAATGGGCCACAGCATATATTGCACTATGCCTCTGCATTGCATATGTGTCGCATGGTAGAAGCACATATTTTACAGATGGATAAGAAGATACGATGAACAAATAAACCAACCAACGGCGGCCGCATGCAGTAGTTGTTCGTATTTGGAGCCGTAGCGATGTCGAGCTAATTTGAGCTGAGTTACGTGCCCTGTATGTCGTAACACATCGACTGCTTCCTCGTTGCTAAAACCCTCCAATGATACACCATCCACCTGCATGCCACAGTCACCATCGTCATCATCATCACTGCCCAAAATAACAAATACAGCAATACTACAAACAACTTTTCATAGTCTTCCATCTCAAAATCAACGCTCGCCTGCAAAAGCCACTATCAGAATTTCTTAGCTCAGTCCTATGCAGTACTTCAAATCGAGAACTCTCAGTGTTAGTCACTTGTAACTCATTCAGTGCTTATTTTAAAATGTTCTGCATCATTGACGACTATCAGCAGCACTGTCATCATACTGACAAGTAAACTAGTTAGACAGCATGTTTTGTGATGTGACTGTTTAACAACATAACATTGGAGTTATGTCATGTATGCAGCATAGAACCTTATGCAAGTTGCTTGCACCCTGTTGCATCTGTCATCAAGCAGCTAATTTCATACTAACCATCAGATGCTCTGACACTGGAACACCAACTGCAAATGGTGGAATTGAGCTCTGAATTACTGCTGGCTCACAATAACAACCACAATAACAAAGATGAGCACCACTTAACAGATCCTTCATGTGTGTGGACTGCATCGGACAGTTTGCCCTTACGTAGCTATTAGACCTGCATGACAGTTTTTCTATCAAAAGACTTGTGTCCGATAATATCAAATGCTACGACACTGTTAGTTTGTTTACAGGTACAGCATGTGGCCTGTAGAAAACCTGTTTCAATTAGCCCCGCTGCTTCTCTGTTAATGGACTGAACCTAGCTTGGATAAACTCCAGAAAAAAGTCCAGTTACACAAAAATGAAATTGTGTATCGTCTGACTGTTGTTCACAAAGGTGTTCTGTGCAAAAAATGACTGAACCAATTGAGATGCTGTTCTGGGGCTGACTCTTCTTGGCCTAAGGAACCGTATAAGCCCTGGGGTGGCAATGCGCCTGGAATCATTTGTTAAATTCAGCATAGATAAATTGTGTGTTTGTTTGTTTACTTACCTCTGTTCCTTTCTTACTTACTTTCTTCTTTTCTTATACTTCTTTCCTTACTTATTTACTTTTTTACTGGATTGCTTCCTGACTTATCTATCTACGTCTTCCAAAATAGGGCATTCCGTTTCCGAACGTAGGTTATAGCAGGCAACAAAACCTGGCTTTAGTTTTTTTGGGCTCATTTTATGTTGTAGTATAATTTGTTACAAATGCATGTTTGCTTATGTTGTGTTTGATTTCGTTTTTCAGTACTAAGCCAAGAGACTGCCTGGGAAGAACGTCTCCAAAGTGACCTATTTTGTGTCAGGTGGGACATAAAACCTTAACCAAATCAATCAACCGACAAGGACCATGTATTAGATGGGGGTCAAGATTGGATAAATCCATTCACAGCCGCTCCAGGTGACAAGCCGGCGATGCGGTCTTTTGCCAAGTTACTTTGGATACCGGTTATTAAAAAATGATTAACTGACTAAGTTAAGGTTTTACATCCCACCTGACACAAAACAGATCATTTCAAAGAACTAAGTACAGTGATGCATTATAACATGTTGCAGGAACATTTTACAGACTCTCAAGGTGTTACTCGTAGCAGTGGGTATTTATCTATTTGCTATACTAAACACTATTACATACCGCTATAATCTGATCATGAATTTTAATGCGTCCATCAAGTGCGGCAGCACAGCCTTCAGCAATCCCACGCACGAAAATTCCCGACAAATCATCTGCACACGACAGTTAATCACATCACAACTTTAATCTCCTGCTGTTACAATGTACAAAAAAATAACATCAACACTGTATGCAGAAACAGTATATATTTTGTTTTTTTCACACAGCTTCCAGAAAGCTCAACCAATCTGAATGAAAACTGCAGACAGTACAGCTAAAAAATGCTAACTCTACGCATCTAAAAACAGTTTCTCAACTGGTCAAAAGTTCTGGTAGCAACGTCATAAGTAATTAATGATACTGTTGCTGCCGCAATGGCATTGACCACTGAAGACATATGTTGCACTAACGGAACAAAATGTTGTCTCTGTTGGTGGAATAAAGACAGTGACAACTTTGGCAAAATGGGTCTCTGCAATTCCCCATGTTAGTCCGGCAGCCAAACCCCATATCTGTGCTGGACGTGATTTTGGGTTCTGCCGGACTATATGGGTTACAGGTGCACAAAGGCACCCTCAGCTTGTGTTTAACACACTCAACAGTGACAAAGCGGGTTTACTTTAGGTCGGGTTTACTTTGATGGCACAGATTTTTACCGTTCAGATGATCATACAGATGCCAAATCAACTAACAGGTCAACTCAGCCTCCTAACCCCTGTGCGACGGGAAATGAGTACCAGCCAAAGTGCGGTGAGGCAGTGCATCTGGAGATCAAAGGCAGGATGGATCATTCCATTTGTAGATAAGCGTGTGAGTGGCAAGTAAATTTACCTATTTCTCTAAATTACCTAACAAAACGTGTGGACCCAAAAGGAAAATTTCTATGCTAGGTAAATATAGGCTGAGAGAGAGAGGTCATCGGACTTCTCATAGTTTTTAGAATTCTTTCTGTTCTTTTCTTTGTAATCCCTCGTTAACACGCGAGTATACAAATCAAAAGGTGCCATACAAATGTCCTGTGTTAATCTTAATCTTAACTGACTATGTAAAACGTGTCAAAAGTCCAACCAGCAGGTGGACAAGTATAACATGTTTGGAATGGCAGTGAATAAGACTATGTACACTGAATGCCAGTAAATACCAGTATGTACACTGGAGTAAGGCTGTAACAGCTTACCATTAGGTTTGTCGCTGATGTAGCCAGCAATCGTGATACCAAGTCCGACGTTGTCTTTGACTAACTCAACGTCGAACACTTCTACCTCAGGACCCGAAACGACAACATCAACAGGAGGAGGCTGAACATACAAGCAGAATCACTCACGTTAAGTACGTCATGGACAGATGCCCACTCATCACACACTATCACTGACTAATTGTATATTGTGCACACCGGCAAACAACAAAAGCATATGCACGTACAGACAACGGCACTCGCCACACAAACAACCATTACCAGGTCAACCTGTGTTAATTGGCACACAGGTAAGGACTCGGGTTTTACTACCCACTCACCGTTGCTGACAGCAACCAGCATATTTCGATTAGGGAGAAGATGCTATAGACACCTCAACGCTGTTACCTACTTTCCATTTCCGAAACAGTGACAATCAACTTGGACTCAGGCTACATTCAGGAACAGTGTAATAATAGCCTTCACATCCACCTATGTTTTCCTAATAACCCTGCATTAGCCAATTGTCCACTCGTGTTCTTCTTCTTCCTCCAGCTACACCAGAACTGAATCTTAGAGACAACTGGGAAGGCCAGATGTCCTTCCTGTCTGCCGATTACCAGCGTCAAAACACTAAAGGAAGCTCAAATTGATGAGTTGACGACCCAAACCAGCGAGAATTAGCCGCTGGCCTCATCATTTCAGACCCAGACCCCCAAGGCAAGGGTGCCGATGTTTTCATTTCATGCCAAAGCTGCACTCAAACAGTGTTGTCAATGAACAAGACAGAAGTGACTTTAAAATACTGATTCAACCTCTATTTGTCATCAGGGCAAGGTGCAGTAGTAAGTGGTATCAAAATAAATCCCAAGCCAAAAAATTAACCCCATACGGGACTGACAGTTGACTCCTACTTACTGCCAACTTCAAAGTCACGTGACACAAAAACTAGGACAAAAATCAAAATTCCGGCCGGATAAGCTTTAGGTATTGCCCCTAATTTAAGAATCCGTGGTCATTTGCCATCCCCCATTATAAATTGGGGAGGAGATAGCCCTTGAAAATGGTTAAATTTCCGACTTTCATGGGCTCGTGACCTTGACCTTGACCTCGGATCGGGTCATACTGCATACATACTGCATCACTCGTCGACCTCTACCTACATACCAAACTTCATTAAAATCGAAGAAACTTTTTGTGGACGCACGGACGGACGGACGGACATTTGAGACCCACTAATGTTATTAGGTCGACTCGGAGGAGTCGACCTAAAAACGACTGAATGTTTTCACACAAATGACATTCTCACAGAGACTGAGATTAGCTACTCAAGTGCTGAGATAACCAGAATATAGACCTGCATATGTATCTAAGACCGGGATACCAAAAAAAACGATAAAAGATCAATAGGTAGACGAAAAAAGACATGATGTATGACATTCTCTCATACACTGAATGCACATCCACAAAATGACTTAAAACTGTAACTAGCAATTAACGTCAGTAATTTACCGGGTGAATTTCGGCCGGCAGAACATTCTGGAAGGTCGGCTGGTTATCGGTCGCAACCATTCCGTCTTCCGGTGGAACAATGTATCCGGGGAAGTCCTGGGCATGAAGCTGCAGTGCCTCGTTCAGCTGGCGCAGATGCTCTGTCAGTTCTACGGTGGGTATGATTGGAGCATAAGGCGGGAAATCCACCGTCGGCTCCATGATTCCGCGGGCAACGATAAGGTGGACGTGTGTTCCGGACTGTCGGAGGACGGACGCGACCTGCTCCGATCCCATTCCCCGGACGTTGATGTCACCAATCTGAAGGAGGTGATCGCCGCTGTGCAGTCGGCCATCCTGCAGTAAGTAAACACATCACGTTTAAATGACCATTTTCACACAGCTTCCCCATTTGACTGCCTGAATATGTCCATCTGTAAGAAAGACAACTTCTCTGTAGCTCTGGGTGCACTTTTGTGAAGTCAAAAGTGAGTCAATACAGGTCTTGGCAGGTGCACTGTTCAGGTGACAGACTATCACCTCAACCACTGACACACCACGTCTGTTCTATAACAACCACTGAGATCAGAAACTCAAACATAGAAATGAGGCACTCCTGACATGGCACCACATTATGACACCTCTCGAAACTGAAATGGTCATCAATGAACATAAAACACACTAAACCCATTACAAATCTCTAATATCCATTTTCCAGGCAAACCTGAGCTGGTTGGCCCCAATTTTCCTACTCCATCTGCAGCCTCGCAGGACAAACCATAACTTGTGGACGGACGGACGGACGTACGCACGTACGTACCTACGTACGTATGGACGGACAAACGGACATTTGAAACCGGCTTTATTAGGTCGACTGTCGAAGAGTCCACCTAATAATTCTTTGGTAGGGCGCCCGGGCTGAGGCGCGAACCTCGGCCACTGAGCGTGTCATGCTCTACTGCAACTGCACATGGCGGCCGAGTGCGCTGACCACTCGGCCGCATGGGCAGGTCGAGTACTCTATTCCATATAATGTTTCAATCACTCTCGTCTTTTCTTGACCGATGTCCGTACCACAAAACAACAACAGTAACACTGGCAGAAAGCAGTACGTTACCCTGTCTGCTACGCCGCCGGGAAGTATAGTTTTGACGACTACGCCGGTGCTCTTGCCTCCAATGATGCCGAAACCAAGACCTGTACCATCGTTGACTAGAGTGATTACTTCCACCTGGGTCCAGTCGGTGTTCAGCTGGAATTACACATCACATCACGCAGTATACTCCAACAAACCAACCACAAATTGATTGACATCCCACTCAACATACCAAAGAGACAATTCTACACATACAAGGACCGCCTTCATTTTCTGTGGTAATCAGTTTCAAGTTGCAGTTCTTTTCTCGTTAAATTTCTTTCATAGCATTATCATGTGGAGAACAGAACAAAACTTGATCTGTTTTATCTTTTCTCGCCTTATCTGACCGTTTTCCACAACAATCTTCCCACTACAAACACTACAAATGTCTGATATCCACCAAACTGCCTTCAAAGCCTCCAGCAACATTTTTAGACTTAACATATGACCTTCTTTATCATTTCGTTCTTTTTACTGATTGTTGCATTTTGGGTCTTTGTAACACATACTCTATTGTACTATGTACTGAACTACACTGGCAAAACAGGCATAAGTACTCTGAACAAGCTGTTAACAAGGTGTCGCCCTAACATGACGTAACACGACTGGCCCGCCGTGCAGTGTCGGCCGCCCGACCGACAGCGCGCCGGGCGGCCCGCCCGCCCGCCGGCCGGTCGGCCGGCCGGCCGGTCGGCCCGCCGGCCGGTCGGCCCGCCCGCCGGCAGCGTTACAGACGACGACAAACGACAGTCGCCGACAGACGCCAGCGAGCAAAACAATACTGGCCCATTAGGCGGGCCAGTAGTAATATGTTATCTTGATTTTTCTACATTATATGTACACTGCAGACCATGCTTCACTGTACCACGCATTAGCTATTTTGCACTTGTATCTCAACTGTCACTTTCAGCGGTCTGTAGGCGTTGCAAAATGTAATTAAATACACGTGCTGTCGAAATATGACACCTGCGGTCGTTCGTGTGTTGGCAATAGTGCTCTGTCTCAGGTGAGACGGCCAGGTGCAACTATCAGACTTAAATTACACACACCAATAATACGTCTACAGGTAGACTAATCGAAAATAGCACCTGTGAGGAGTACAAACCAATCGGGTACTGGAGCTGCACAGCCGGCAAACAGCGAGCAATGCCCTCCCCTCTCCTCTCTCAGGAACTTCGTGGATCAAGAAAAGATAAAGCCAGTTGGCCGGTATTTTATCCCGTTGCGGTCAATGCTCAAAGTTATTTCGAAAGACGATGAAGACATATAGAAAAATTCAGCGATAAGCATTTTCGGAAAAAAAACAGCAGCGAGATAATATTAGGCCTTTTTTCTCCATTGGATATAACACATCATCATAAACATCGCGCGGCTAAAAGCCTGACAAAGTTGTTTTCAGCATTTATAAAACGTAAATCAAGCACACACTGTTACTGTCGCAGAAGAAGGAATTCTACTCACGGTTACTGTCCCAGGGATTTTTATCAAGGGCGGGCTTACTGTCGGGTGTGAATGTTTGAATCCCAGCACTAAGCATATTGCTTAACATTCTGCAGAACTCGGGTCATACGGAATCATCGGACCAGACACACGGAGGAATATTGGCAACATACACAGAAGCATCAGCTATTGATTATCAGCTAACTGCTCTCTTTCTCTCTCTACTGACTGTCTTCGCGACAGCTTGGCCATCTGAAGGTTGGTGGACTGGACTGGCTGGTGCTTTAATATTATAATCATCACATGATGATATTTTACATAAAGTTTACAATATTATTTGCTAGTCGGATAACCGAGAAGTTCATGCATTTAGTGCGAATTAGCCATCACAACACAACAGAAGAGCGGCATCTATACTATTAATATGCTGACTGCTGTAACGCTGGGCGGTGCCCACGACGGAGGCAGAGCTATTCCAGTAAGTCTACAGCGTCAAGTGATTTGTAGCAATTGGTGGCAGGCTCGCAGCAGCAGCGGCGGCGTAGGCTACTCTTGTTGAAGGTAGAGGTTGCAGTATAAGGTTCCCAGTTAGCTAGCGCGGCCCGGGTGTTCGAAAACTATAGGTTTCAGTCATCTGACATATACGCGTAGCCTTTGGTCCCGACAGCTAAATATACGGTACCTGTATTAATGAAGTACCGACAATTTACAGTACAACCGTACGCCACTCGCGAAACCATTGTGAAATTATAATATCACAACGGTGTACTGCAGTTTAAATTATTTTGTACAGCGTACGTGTAATGTACAGTAAAACAAGGTGTCGCCTTAACGGGACGTAAGACGACTGGCCCGCCGTGCAGCCGTGGAGCTATAAGACGAGGCGGCATGACGTCATCGCCCGGCCTGCGCAGCTGAAGCCGCCTGCAGGCCCGCAGTGGAGTGTTACAAACGACGATGCCGACAGACGACAGACACCAGCGACCGTTACTGTGTAGGCGGGCCAGTAATAAGTATGTCGGTCATCCTTGCTGTCGGGCCGAAATGTACGCTGGCCGCATCGCATGCTGCCATCAGGTAAGTCACGATGAGTATGCCGACGGAAGAGACAGACGGACGGACGGACGCCAGACCGTTACATTGCTCTAAGATCTGCAATGATGCCTTGCTTGTGTCATGGGGGACAATACCACAGAGGATACTGGGATGTGGGGCAACGCAATTGACTGAGTTAAGGTTTTACATCCCACTCGACACAAAATAGGTCATTTCGGGGACGTTCTTCCCAGCCAATCTCTTGGCTTAATACTGAAAAACCGAGACAAACACAACAAAAGCAAACATGCATCAATAACAAAATATACTACAACATATAATGAACCCACAAAACTATAGCCAGGTTGAGGTTTGGTCGCCTCCTACGACCTCCTACGTACCTGAAAACAGAAAGGGTCTATTCTGGAAGAAATAGATAGATAAGTCAGGAAATAAACGAGTAAGGAAGTAAATAAGTAAGAAAAAAATAAGGAAAGAAGTTCAAAAAGTAAAGGAGGAAGAAAGGGAGGAAGGTGGGGCGACGTAAAGAGACGTCTAGTCAGTTCATGCTATCAGTCCATGGAACCGTTTCTACGGACTAAAGCTGAATGCTGAGAAGTTAGAAGTGATCTGGCTTGGGACGCGGCAACATCTCCTTAAGTTCAGAGCAACGGAGAAGTCACTGCAGCTATCTGATGGCCAATTATGCGCGGCGGCGACATTTCTCAATCTCGCTGTCCAAACATACGAGCAGCTAATCTTCGACATCCAGTCTCGTTCATGTGTGAAGATATGCTACTACCATCTGTGACGTATTCGGCAGAAAATACGTCGACGATGAAGCTGTCCACAGTCCCGTCCATGCGTTTGTCACGTCCCGTCTAGACTACTGTAACGGTCTCTATGCCAACTCCAGTGCGTCCACTGTCAAGAGACTTCAGCATGTAGCTACCGATGCATCGCCTCATCTCGTCAGCTCCTCCAGCAGCTACACTTTACACTGGCTGTCTGTAAAAGCTCGGACTACGTACAAACTACGTGTAATGTATCGTGTTTTTAATGGTACAGCCCGGCAATATCTGGCTGAACTGTGTCAATTCTGTTCTAATAATCGACGGCGATCTACTTCGCGTCAGGACTAAGGTACCACGAACAATAAACGTTGGATTGACAGTTCATTTTCTGTTGCTGCGCGGAACTCGTTACAGGCTGAACTTCAGTGCTCACCTACTTACAGCTCGTTTTGCAACCGTCTTAAAACGTTTTTATTACTGGTCCGCCTACACAGTGTAGGGGAGGGTATTGTTTTGCTCTCTGGCGTCTGTCGTCGTCTGTAACACTCCACGGCGAGCCTGCAGGCGGCTTCACCCGCGCAGGCCCGGCGATGACGTCATGCCGCCTCCAGTCTAATTATAGCTCCATGGTAACACTGCACGGCGGGCCAGTAGTGTTACGTCCCGTTAGGGCGACACTTTGTTTTAAGTTTTATTCTTAGCTACAGTTGCAATTCACTTATTGTATTTTATCTTAGCTTATTCTATTGTGAGGCGCCCCTGGGGAGGCGCCATAGCTAATTATCGATTAATTGATTCTGCTATGGATGCGGCGGACAACTTAATAAAGTACGACACACCCGTACGTTTCAAAAGCTAATACGTACCATACGTAGGCCTACATGTACGCCCGCGGAGCTATAAGGTGGCAGAAGGAAAGTACAGCGCGTCTTGCAGCAGGCGCGTTAATCGCCACCGACGACACAAATAGGAATCAATAGCATGCACGTCACAGGCGACCAGTGCGAATGCAGACAGATGAAACGGATAAAAACGCCGCTACAGATGACGCGACCTAGCAACACTTAACCGACACCGGCAGGTTTCATGGCCCGAGGTAATTGCGCATTGGCCGAAGACACCCCGGACGCTATGTGTGTGTGGCCACCTCTCGCAAATAAGAACGTAATAGCAACGTTCGAAATGGCGGAGAGGGTAAATCGAAAAGTGGAAAAAACCGCCGACTCAAAGATAACCGAGTATCTGCCAATTTTATATTTCCACCCCCTATTATCGGTTGGTTGCGTGGCACAGTGGTAGAACGTCGGTCTTTGGCCGGCGAACTTTCCCTGTCCTGCGCTCGACCTGTAGCTCACGGGTGACCACTTATGTCGGTATACCGTCCGCTATAGGTCAACCAACCAGGCCAACTCAGCCTTTCATCCTTTCGGGGTCGATAGATGAGTAGTAAGCGGCAACTGGATGTCTCTTACCTCAGTTAGGGGTGGAGGCATCTGGAGAACGCTTACGAAGGAAAGGCAGGCATGGTGTATTTGCAGGTAAAACTGTGTGATCCATGCCTGAGCGCTTTGAGATATAGATAGTATATAAAAGAAGCTATATAAATACTCTTCCTTTCCTTTCCTTTTCCTATCGACAACCTTTGACCTTTTGACCTTGGACAGTTGTCATTCGTGGCGGGTCACGTTCTCATTCCTTCCACGTTTGAAGATCCTGTGCCAACAGTTCTTGACTTACGACGTATGACTTCTGGTCGTGTAGTTTCATCAACCTGTCTGTTAGAAGAGCATCACTACGGTCCATCAAGACGAGCAAGGTGAACGGTGTATCTCCATCCATGCAGCAAAATAACACACCCGACCTCACACAGTCCCGGCCCTCTGCATTAGCACTTATCAACGGATGTCAAAACAAATTGGATTTGATCGTTAACTTCATTTCTCCAGTTCATTACAATCCTCCTCCTGTCCCCGTCTTCTTGCCGACTGACCACGTCCGTTCGTTGACGAACGGTGACCCATAGTATCCCGTGTCGTCGTGTGCACACACAGGGCTGCGTTATGTTAGAAAGCGCTCCGAAAAGTGCTTAGTTGTTCCTTGACGGAAACTAGAAAAAGCTCTTAGACAATAAATATTCGATAAGTTCCTCCTTAAGAGTTTCATGAACTGATCGCAATTGAACTTTACTGGTTTTGCATAACATACGTTGCAAAGCAACAATAAATAAATTATTTACTACAAAGTGAACGTACATGTTTACCATCCTACTCAACAATATGCCACCATGACAGAATCAACTGCGCATGCTCAAGTTCTTCGAAAGTCAACAAAGCAGAAAATATTTCTTCTTAGTTTGGTATCTAATCTCTTATTTCGGAATGATTGTCAAGTGCTTAGCGGTGCACTTAGTTTTCTTATCTAAGCGTTTGATAAATTAATGCAGCCCAGGCCTCATTTTGTTCGTCTTAGATTTCGGTTTATGCTGGTTAGAAGTATTTAAACGAAGTATTTAAAATATTGCACAATATATACGACCCGGAAAGTATCACTGAAATTTAATTATAATCGAATGTCCAATACCGGGGGAAATAAATATAAATTATCAAATTGTACTTTTCACAATGATATAAGAAAATTTTGTTTTTCTGCACTTATAATGAACATCTGGAATAGTTTACCTAATCCACTAGCTGACGTTGACACTGTTGATCTGTTTAAAGCACGTCTGAATAAGTTTTGGTTGCACCGAGATGTTAAATATGATTTCTTGGCCGACCTGACCGGAAGCGGTAATAAGTCTGTTCATGAAGTGTTTGCACAATAGTGTTTTTTTATAATTTGCCGATATTTTGATGCGGACATAAGTGTTCACACCTGCGTCCGTTGACGCGCAATTTGAGTTGAGTTGTTACCGCGCCACGATGTGCCAGCGCGTGGCACGTACCGTATATATGCTGTGGCTCTGGGTTCGTCTGTCTGACCGTTTGTTTCTTACACAAGTCAAGTGTTCCATAAAAACGGTTAAACGTAGGATCACGAACAACGCCATACGACGGCCCGGGGATTATAGTTTTCTGACGCCAAAGATCTCGGCGAAATTCCGATGCTGTCACACCAACAGGGATGCCAAAAATTATAGAAATACAGGTGGGTACGTCAACGAACATGCTAATGCCTACGTGAAGACCGCAGTAGCTACACTTATTTTTGTTTAAATAATGCATAATCTGAATTCACTAAGCAACATCATCAATAACTATCGTTACTATTATGTACGTTTTCCCGACATTTAACAGCAAAACTGCCAGAAAAAAAAGCAAACAACAAACGTCTAAAAACGTCATCTTCGGTAAAAACGTTTCAAATGCTGATAACGTCCAGATAAAAACCTGTCCACTATAACTGATAGCGCAGGATATATGAATGATGCTTTTTACTGCCCCCAACGCCATCTCTGAGCTGACATCGGAAAAGTTCCGCATGTAATGAGGAAATCATGGCGGACACAAAGCAGCCGGACCAGCGCGATAAACGAGTCGACCACCGCGGGCCATAAGCGGCACCGAGGGACCACCCAGGTTGATGACGTTGTTTGACTAGCGGCAACGAATGCAGACCGGCACGTCAATAAACCGTCGGACACTGTCACACAGACGGACAGACAGACAGACAGAGACACTGTGAAACAGACTGCGGCGCCGATGATGGCGTACGAATCATCAGCAAGCAGCACGGACATCTCTGCACGTCGCCGCACATCCCAGCATGCACTGCGGTATTGTTCCCCAACACACACCGGAACTGCCCGCCACACCCTTCATCAACGCCCGGCCATGCACTGATATTGGCCCGGATCTGCGGAAAACGGGACATAAACGAGTGCCAGACACGTCTGCGAGACTGCCAGCCCAGCCGGCTGCAGCGACATAACCACATAACCGATGACGCCAACTCGTCTGCATGGAACAAGACACAAGGAGGCTGCGACCGAAACAATAAGACCCACCCTTTTCACTGCTACGGTTACAATAATGTCGGTCCTCCTTACTGTTGGGCCGAAATGTACGCTGGCCGCGTCGCCTGTTGCCCCTGGTGAGTCACGTTGAGTATGCGCCGCGCGCCCTATTAAGGTTAGCAAAAAGATGGGACAGACGGACGGACGGACACCAGACCGATGCATTACGCATGACCCACTCTCCTCATCCTTTCGTCACTGGACTTCTTCGACCTTTACGCCGACGACAGTGACCGCGGTACTCTCGAGTTATGCATGTATCAGCGGACACGAAAGGCAACTAGAAGCAGCCGGCACTCACAAGAGTGCAAAAACCCACGACCGCAAATTATAGCCAGGTTTGGTTACGACCTACGGCCTGGAAACGGAACGGGTCCTATTCTTAAGGAAGTAGATAAGAAAGGAATGAAGTAAATAAGAAGTTAAGCAAGCAAACAAACAATTTATATGGCGCCAGAATCAATGAGTCAGGTCGTATAGAAGCCCGAACTAATCCCACATGGCGCATTTTTATGACTAGTGACCTTCATCTTTGACCTTTGTGACCCCAAAATAAATGGGTCTCCACGACTCATTGTGGAACATTTCTACGTCAGGTATACATATGGTGATCCCAGCTGCTTCGGTTTTTGAGATATCGTGCGGAAAACGAAACATACAAACGCCGGTGAAAGCCGGCGTCCGTTGACGCGCAATTTGAGTTGAGTTGTTACCGCGCCACGATGTGCCAGCGCGTGGCACGTACCGTATATATGCTGTGGC
>Ga0209780_1000161_pt1 | contig 32177 bp, 29 predicted proteins | sample WorMetexBAHAMAS2_FD_187384 | JGI IMG/M metagenome (GOLD analysis project Ga0209780, IMG submission 187384) | Marine gutless worms symbiont microbial communities from Max Planck institute for Marine Microbiology, Germany - Inanidrilus exumae... | ecosystem: Host-associated > Annelida > Digestive...
TTGGTTACATACTGAAATAAAGTGCCACCTCCGGGAGTCGAACCCGGACACGATCACCCATCCCAGTACTAACCGGGCTCAGCGTAGGTTAACTTCGTTGATCTAGACCAACGACGCTACCACTACGCCACGCCGCCACCAATTTAAGCCTTCTCATGTGCACGTTATCAAACTCAAGTATGTATATGTAAACAGCTCAGTTGTCATTGTGCAATCAGATCATTATGCTAATATCTCATTTATCTTTTAAAAAACTATTTTTATTTTAGCGCCTCTGAAGTTACGACCATATGGCGCTATACAAATGTGTATATTATTATTATTATTATTATTATTTATAATTCAGCAAACTGCAGTGTACAAGTCACCTCAAAATTCTTACGATGTCGGGAGACTAGAAAAAATGTTCTATCGTAAATTTAACTCCAAAATTCCAGGTTTAGTTCAGATTAAGTTTCAATTGAGTCTCACAACTAAAATCACGAGGTCTGACAAAGCTGACACACAAAACGTGGCCAATAACAACATAACTGATGAACAGAACCTGCCGGATGTGCTGCCCCCAAAGTACCTCATAAGAAAGACTGTACAATTAGAAGGTCGAAAGTAAAGGTCACAACATGTTGCCTACCCAACAAACGCACTACTGTTTGCAGCCACAATTTTTAACAATAGTCTTACAGTACAACATTAATGATAAGCTTTGAAGTGAAAATGTCGAAAATCAATGTCAAAAGATACCAACGAGTATGCATTTAATTGTGAAATATCCGAGAGATGCTCATATCACGTCAATCATACTGGCAGTACATGTTGTTGCTCAATGTTGGGTATATAATATAAACAGGAAATTAATAAATATTTAAGTAAGTAAGTAAGTAAGTAAGTAAGTAAGTAAGTAACTAAGTAAGTAAGTAAGTTTATTGTTAACAGACTGGCAGCTTTGCAGCTGAATAGATCAATACATATGATAAAGCAACAATATAGAAGACACTACATAGAATAAAGAAGTAAATTTCTGTGGAAATTACTAAATAATGCACAAGATGAGAGCAACCTAAGATACACCAAGTGACAGTTGATGTGAGTTTCCTACTGACCGATTAGTCCATCTGGTCCAGTGAAACCTTGAATGCCGTCATTGCCTGGCGCACCCGGAGGTCCAATTGACCCAGTTTCACCCATTGATCCAGGAACTCCCATAGCTCCAGCACGTCCAGGAAATCCCATGCTTCCTTGTTGTCCCTTCTGGCCAATGGTGCCAGTATCACCTTTCATGCCAGTGTCTCCCGTGAAGCCACGCTGACCTGTCCACCCAGTAGCACCGGGAACACCAATTGTACCAGGCATTCCAGTGAATCCGACCACACCTTGCTGACCCTGTTGTCCGGTGTTACCCCGTGCTCCGAGAGGCCCCGAAGGTCCACGTGGACCAGTGGCTCCTGTTTCTCCGGGGTCACCCTGCTGTCCAGCTACACCCACTGCGCCGTCGGAACCCATACGACCAACGTTTCCTTTCTCACCAGTCAGTCCCTGTGAACCTGGCAAACCATTTGCACCTCGCTGTCCAGGCGCCCCAGCATTGCCAGCAGGACCAGTATCACCCGGTGGACCTTGCGAGCCCTGCACACCAATCTGACCCATTGGTCCAATAGGTCCCGCTGGTCCAACCTGACCCTTGAAACCTGTCGCTCCAGTTCCACCAGTGGCTCCTGTCAAATGCATTCATCCGTTTATGATTAGTTTGAGATACGTGTACAGTATTAAGCTATCAGATATCTTGGCATTATGAACTGCATAATACTGCATAACGTTCACGCTCTAAAATACCACAAAACTTACAATTTCTCATAAATGCTTTAATGTTTTTCATTATGATATTTTCCACTGCCATTTACAACGTCGTCTATTGGCATCAACCGTGCAAGTTTTATTAGTTTGTACAAGAACATTTGTAGCGATAATTTAAGTACAAAGGACGATTTATGTTACTGTCACCACGTCACCGCAGTCTGCTTCTCCCAGCCCCCAAAACTGCGTCCAGTGGACTGGCAGTGGTGGTGGGTGTGAAGATATAGTCAGTCGAGAATGCAGCAGCTGCATGTCTCGTCACTGAAGCTAGATGATGCGACCACGCCCATGCTTCATCAACTGGACTGGCTTCCTGTCGCACGACTGAAGCAAGTCGTTGATGGGACAAGCCCATTCACATTCGGCTGATGTGATGAATCATGTCTCAAACAGTGGTCGCAGTCTTCTTTTTCATCAGCTTCTGACAGGAAATAGGTCGTCGTTCCACGTACATTCAGTGGTTCTGGCAACAGAACCATTTGCGCTGCTGTTTGCCATTGTACTTCTGACAGGACGTATAGTAGGGTCCAAGCTGCAAATAGTTAAATTTCAGGAACAGGTTTTTCTAGCAAATTTCAGGACACTTGTAGGTTTTAAGAACAGAATAGAAAATAATTACTGGTTAAAAACCTAAAAACAGAAGGAACATGAAATAAAGGCTGTTGGATGGATCTACACGTGCAGGCAGGCTAAAATAACACGAAATGAAAATATACAACTATAAACCCTAAGCGCTGACTCCCCAGTCGCTGCAGAATCGGAAATACGGCCATACACCACTCAGTGCTAAAATGAACCAACCATCATAGTCTCCCATACCAAATTTCCACTCGATTGGTATATACTGTCGTCCCTGCTGGGTGAAAAACTTCCAAAACCCGTGATTTTGACCAAATTTTGTGTATTTGAGCTACTGTACCCACCCTCCTTCGTCAATCAGGGCAAATCTGGCAAGATAAACCCACAGTGTACTGTACTATCCTAAATTTCACCTTTATTGGTATATACTGTCGCCGTTGTGGGGCAAATACCGCCAAAACTGCAATTCAAATTTTAAAGTTAGGGGCTGCTGAAAATATTGATATTGGATCGGATGTGTCAAAGACATTTAAAACGTAACAGGGGGTTCAGTTTATAAACACAATGACACTACCTTGAACTCCAGCTTGTCCAGTAAAGCCTTGTGTACCAACGATTCCTTTTATACCGGTCGCACCAATCACTCCTTGGAAACCAGTATCGCCAGTGAAGCCGGTGTCTCCCTGGAAACCGGAAGGTCCCTGTGCTCCGGATATTCCACGTCGTCCAGGCTCTCCAGAGATACCAATGCCACCTGGCTGTCCAGGCAGTCCAAGCGATCCGACAGGACCTGGCGCTCCACGCGGGCCAATGTTACCACGTGGGCCAATGACGCCTCGGGATCCTTGGTTTCCCTTGGTACCAGTGCCGCCGCGAGTTCCCTGTGCACCGGCAGGTCCAGGCAAACCTTCAGGTCCAGGTGCGCCTACCCGTCCTCTTGACCCTACTAACCCAGGAACTCCAATCAACCCAGGTCGTCCAGGATTGCCGTTCGGACCTGGCAACCCTACTTCTCCAGGCTGTCCTTCGTCACCCCTGATTCCTTCTGGACCAGCAGGTCCAGTGGCTCCAAGCTGACCCGGTAAGCCAGATTCACCTTTCTGACCGCTGGGACCAGTAAAACCCGTCACACCTTTCAGTCCTGGGCTGCCAACATTTCCATCCAACCCAGGTAAACCTGGCGAGCCAATGGTTCCAGGCGCACCATTTGCACCTGGTCTGCCGGCAGCTCCTGAGAATCCCACGTCTCCACGAGCACCAGATGACCCAGTCCAACCAGGTATACCTGCACACGAAATGTATGATTTACCGTCCGATCTCATCATGCTGCCGTTACTGCTGCTGCTGCTAAAACACATTCGTTAAAAACCAAGATGGCGGATGACTGTCAAATTAAAAATTTACAAATTGCCATTTCCTCACAGTTGTTGAAGCAATCACTCAGTACTCACTCACAGTGCCCTGTTAACAGACCCGCAAAGCTTCATCAACTATGTGCAACCTATAGTTAGTTCAGCTTAAAGCAACTGATTTGCTCATTTAACAAAACTTGTCAACATTCTATCAAACAACGTTTCACTGCAATGTGTTAATGAACGTCAAACTTCTGCATAAAATTGTACAATACGATACGATACGATACGGTAGATTAACGTGCACTCAAACGCTGGTGAGATGGCCAGCTCAATCTAGTGCACAGCACAGAAATGAAAAAATAAGGAAAAAAATAAAAACAAAAACCGAGTAGCTCAGAAAAAACGGTCCAGGCAATAGTCCGTGGAGGCAGTCCGTATCATACTGTATCATATCGTATCGTTTCCTACAAAGTCTTACACACCGGTACTCCGTCATATCTGTCTCAATGCCTCCATCCCTACATTCCTTCTCGCACCTTGCGATCATCCTCCTCCGCTAACTTGTACGTCCCTTACACTAATCTTCATTTCGGTTCACGCTCGTTTCATATTGCAGCTCCAACAGTCTGGAATTCTCTCCATTCCACCCTTCGCTCGTCTCAAACCTTAAACACTTTCCGAAAAGATCTTAAAACCCATCTTTTCCAGTCCGCATTTAATAGCCCCTAGCGACTTGTCCAGAGCCTCTGATTCATTCTACTGAATGATTACGGCGCTTAATCAAATTTTATTACTTACTTACTTACTTACTTACTTACTTTATGTCGAAATAAATTCCTTTCACGACACAGCAAGACAGGCTAACATGGGTGTCAAGTGGCAGTGAACACACATACCAATGTTCCCTCCTGGTCCTGGACTGCCAGCAGTTCCAGCTGAACCCTTTGGTCCCGGCATTCCATTAGATCCAGGAGATCCTGGAGCACCAGGAGCGCCTTGTGGCCCAGTCAATCCTGTGTTACCTTGTGATCCCTTGACACCAGTTGCTCCGACTGGTCCTTGAAATCCAGGTATTCCCACTGATCCAGGATCGCCTGGAAGTCCCATTGCACCCTTTGGTCCAGTAGGTCCAGCAGAGCCAGTCCATCCACCGAGTCCTGGCTGTCCGTCCTGACCTGTCGGTCCAGTAGCACCAAACTCGCCAGGCTGACCACGTGGACCAGTGAATCCTGGCTGACCTGGATCTCCCTGTGGTCCCTGCTCTCCTGACGGGCCACGAACTCCGGCAAGACCAATGCTACCAGCAGGACCTCGCTGACCCTGCTGGCCTGACAAGCCAGGTGGACCTAAACATCGCATCAGTCCAAGTCATAACTCCAGAACACGGCATCTGAGCACTCTACTATGTTAATTCTAGGCTACATGCGACAATAGTGAGGGTCCAGTGCAGTCAACAAAGTGGACCATTCACTGTCAACTCGCGGATACCGCCACTAACGGTAGCTGTAAATATCTCGAAAATAACTAAACCTTTGAAGGCTTTGGTTTTTGTGTAGGCCTACTCATTTGCGTTTTCGTATTCATTTGCTCGCGATGTTTCAAAATACCGACCAAATTCAACAATTGGTAGAGGCGGCATGCGCAAATTGACCAGTTCGCGAGATGACTTGTCCACGAGTTGGCGTATCCGCGGGTTGTCCAGTAACCAACAAAGTTGAAGACCGTTCAGTGATATCAGCAAATTGTGACGATCACGCTCGGTTCACTTTTGACAACACCTTCACGCTTTAGTGCAGTATAAAGCCAAAACTAACCGGCGAAGTTCAGAGTTTCTGGTACTAGAAGACTTAAAAATACACTCCTTGTTTCAAAATTTACACAATGCTGCTCAGTCAAGCACGACGATCAACTAGTGAACACATTAGCGTGAGTTGTGCTTCAAAAGCCATTTTCAGCACACTGACATTGACCTATTTCTGTCCCTGCGCTCGCCGTGGACCTCTGGTGTTTATCTCTGCTCAGAGGTCCGCCAGACGGCGCCAGCTGATTGAAGCTCAAGAGGCATGTGTTCAGGCCAACGCAAAACGCCCTTCGTCATGCGATGTTCATAGACAAGATGACAAAGCTACAATTGCCAGATCAGGTCTTCAATTGGATTAAACACTTTTTTCATGGACACTGCACGAGATACGCAGGTGAGTTAAGGTGAATATGCCGACGGGACAGACACACAGACGGACGGACGCCAGACCATTACATTACGCTTTCACTGTGGATGCGGCCTGCACAATGATGGAAATTACTTAAACAAAAGATAATAAAAGACTTAAAATCTGTTACTCTTTAGCATTTTCAAGATACTACATATATAATTATATATATAATTTATTTCGCGCAATGTGTAGCCAATTCAGAGAGAAAGGACTGAAAAAGATAAAAAGAAGTAAAAAGGAAACAATACAAAGCAAGACATAAAAAGAAAAACCACATGCACGGAAAGCAGGTCTACAGATCGTGAGCTAAAACAAATCTGCAAAAATACCAGCATTGATCAATATGGCCACTCTCGCAATTGGAAATTAGAACCACTTTTTGACCTCTTTTTGTAACAATCTACTAATGCTGCCGGCAAATTGCTACTGTGCAGTAGAGCGGCAGTTTGACGTACCGATAGGTCCGTCTTGACCAGGACTGCCAGCAGAACCTGGCTGACCGGGTGCTCCAGGGTTCCCAGCACTTCCAGTGTCACCGATGGCTCCCTTCTGTCCAGTTGCTCCACGACTGCCCGTGAAGCCAGGCTCACCAATGAGACCAGGCTGGCCATCACTGCCAGCATCTCCAGCACTTCCTGGCGATCCATCAGGGCCCTGAGGACCTCGAACACCTTGCTGTCCAACGGGACCAGGACTTCCGTCCGACCCTCGAGGACCTATGTTTCCTGCAGCACCCTTTACGCCGGGCTGGCCAGCGGCACCAGGATTTCCATTTGTACCTGGACTTCCATCAGGACCTGGAAGACCAATAGCACCGGGATTGCCAGTGGCACCTGGCTGGCCAAGCTGACCAGGCTGTCCTACTGGTCCTGCTGATCCAGTAGCACCAGTTGGACCACGAGGTCCGACGTTTCCTCGTGGTCCTGGTTGACCAGTGCTACCAGGATCGCCTTGCTCACCAGCAACTCCCGGTAAACCCATGTCTCCTCGCAGCCCGGTCGCACCGACTTGACCACCAGGTCCTCTTTGGCCATCTGGTCCTTTAGAGCCACGCTCTCCAATATTGCCGGTTGAACCTGTAGCCCCCGGCTCCCCTTGTGAACCAGGATTGCCAGACGGTCCAAGATCGCCAGTTTGTCCTTTAGGTCCAGGTTGACCACCAGGTCCAGGTAATCCACGCAGTCCATCTACACCACGAGGGCCTTGAAGTCCTTGGTTACCAGCACTCCCTGTACACACAGCTTATGACATTAATGAAAAACACATCTACCAGATGCGACACACACACAAACAGTTAGTAATACGTACAGACTAAGCACAGAGTGGAGCAAATCACTTGTAATTGTATTCTATAATGACAATGGATAACTGCAATTTCTACTGTAATAATGTGTCAAGTCTAGACTACATCGATACCTAGAAGTAAATACTCGTTTATAAGCTTAAACAAACGCATCGCAATTAACGATATATCCACTATCAAAGGTACTCTATCACTACCTTGATCTTGATGGTAAAAATGCTGACCCAGACCACGCCATTGTTGGGTAATTTATCATCTTTTGGCTACTATTTGCCATTGTAAAAGTGTGTTCCAAATCTGGAATAACTACATTCACTAATCAAAAGACATAAGGAGGGGGTATAACAAAAACGTAAGTCCATTTTGAAGGCAAAGGTTGAGGTTTTACTGCTTTGCTTGGTCAGTATTGGTCAGTCATGGTCACGAAGTGAACTCGAGCCCCCAGTCCTTCAGCCTGCCAAGTTTCAGCGCAATCGAGCGATGCACGGCTGAGTTATTGCGATTTTACTGATTTTCTCCCAGAGGGGGCCTAAACTCCACTACTGATCTCGGAGAGGGGTGGTAGGAACTCTTCCAAATTTTTCGTAGACATAGACCCATCATCAGTCCTACACGCTATTAAATGGATTTAAGAAATATTGCTTTGTTTCGAAACTACGGCTAAAAATGTTAAAAAATAGAGTCCAAATTTGGAGGTTTTTGACCCCTGCAAAAATTAGGGGAGGGTTGGGCGAAATTCTCGCGGTGCGTTATCGAGTTCAACCTAGGCCCTAACATGTGGTATAAGTTTTATGACGCTCTTCCTGGTAGTCTCGGAGATTAGAGGTGGGGTTTTTAAAAGTTTACGCGAAAAAGGACTGCAGCAAAATCTAAGGCAGCCCGACTAGTAGCGTACCGGTACGTTGGGCGGCCTAAAAAGACTGGACAACGTTTGTAGACGCTCTCTGCCGGCGTTCATTGCATTGTTTATATAATAATGTTCATCAAGAACAGAGTTGATACGGAGCAGTACATGGTAAAACTGACCTGTGTCTCCAGTTTCTCCCGTAAAGCCATTTGAACCAGTTGCTCCTGTCCATCCGGCAGGACCAGCTACACCATTCTGTCCACGTGAACCTGGTGATCCAGGCTGACCTGCTGGTCCGTCGCGTCCTGGTTGTCCCACCTGTCCTGCTGGACCCATGTCGCCTATCCTTCCCTTAGGACCGAACACACCTTGCTGACCTATGGATCCCTTCAAACCCGTTGCTCCAGTCAAGCCACGTAGACCAGACTGGCCCTGCGGACCAGAGCTGCCAGTGTCACCAGGGCTTCCAGGAGCGCCATCAGTTCCAGGCTGTCCAAGTGGACCCTGTGGACCACTTGCTCCCGTGAAGCCATCTTCTCCTCGCTGTCCTGGCTGGCCTGCAGGACCCTCTGCTCCAGGTGACCCCGGGAAGCCAGTCTCACCTCTTGGACCTCTAGCTCCAAGAGGACCCGGTTGTCCTGGTAAAATACAACACATAAATCACTCTCAAACACCATCTTCAGTGGCCACACTGTTACGAACAAAATTGCTAGTAAGCACTGACTTAAGAAGTACAATGCAGTAAAAATACAACGACTCTCACAGTGAATAAGTGCCTATTAAATAAACTTTTCTAAGCAAAACAAGATGAACTATACTAAACAGCAATTTCGTAACAAAACTGAAATGCCTTTACAGACCTGATTATAATTATTATGGTTATATAATTACTGGACCGAGTAATCCCATATGTCCCCAGCTGTAGGTGTCTGTAACCTATTCCATCGGTACTGCTCTGACGTCACTCCATGAAACTATGTAGTCAAAGAGTCAAGCGTAATATCAGGACAAGCATCTGGCATAGCATTCATCGGTTCAACGTCTTACACAACACCTCTAGTTGATCACCATCAGCTAACTATGGTCTGAAAATGAAACAATACATCAACTTACCAATGTTGCCGACCGGTCCTGCTTCACCGACACTGCCGGCGTTGCCAGGTGCTCCAGAGTCACCAATGAAACCCTTCAGACCCAGAGGGCCTGACAGACCAATGACTCCTGGCCTACCAGGTGCGCCTGGCAGTCCTGTAAAGCCAGTAGCACCTGTACCTCCAGGAACTCCATTAACACCAACCTCACCGTCAGGACCTGCCTGGCCTGATAGCCCACTTTCACCAGGTGAACCTTCTGGTCCAAGAGGTCCCGGTTCGCCACGCTGACCTCGACCACCGCCAGGACCAGTTGCACCCGGCAATCCAGCAGGTCCCTTGTCACCGATGTCACCGACCTGTCCCACTTGTCCTGTTCGTCCAGTCATTCCAGTCCCTCCAGTGCTTCCAGTAGCTCCAGTTGCACCATTGGGACCCTGGATTCCTGGAACTCCAGCATTGCCAGCAGATCCAGGCTGGCCTATCAGTCCGGCATCACCTGGTGATCCTGGCTGTCCAGTATACCCAGTAAAGCCGAGTGGGCCGATGGAGCCATCAAGACCACGTGGACCTTGGTTACCTGTAGCACCGGGAGTACCTGCTGGCCCTGGCTGCCCTGCACAGTCACACACACAGACACACAGACACTGCTTCAGTCCAGCTAATCACTTGACTTCGTATGATACAAATAGTAAGTAAGTAAGTAAACATAAATTGTTAAGTGGCCTAAATAACAACGTTACTACAAGGACCAGTGTAACGATGCCAGACAAGCAGTCAGAGAATCAGGTGTGGACACGATAGTTGAAAAAGATAAGTCTTTAGTTGACGCCGGAAAGACTGCAGTGATGAAGATGAGATGACGGCCTCTGGCAGGCTGTTCCAAACTTGAGCTGCAGCAACCGGAAAGGAACGGCTGCCAACAGTAGACAGTTTGATGGGCGGTATGACCAGGCGGCTGGTACTTGCTGACCGCAGAGCACGCCGACCAGGTAGGTCAGCGACGGTGACAAGAGGTCCCAGATATCGTGGCGCGCTGTCGTGCAGAACTTTGTACGTTAGCACTGACAGGACGTGATATTTCAATTGACGCATCTCAGATGCGAAGATTTTGTCCGGATAATAAGAAAGATTTAATAAATAAATTAAATAATTAGTTATGCTAAGCAATATCGAGAATCGTTGCAAATCCAACAGACGTATCCAACTTAACAAGGTAAGGTGATAACATAGCTGAGATGTGGTGGGAAATGCTACGATGGATGGTGAGTGGAAATCATTAGTAATCATGACAATGAAAGACTGGTAAAAATCGGCACATAATTGACAATGTTGTTGCAAAAGTAAACTTGGCAGTTTTTTTTACCAACAGTGTATTATTATACAAACAGGAAGGTAAAAAAATTTCCACATATTTAAGCAAATAATGGCAAAACTGTATTGAACTATACCTGTGTCACCAGGCGTGCCAGGCTGTCCTTGGAATCCACGAGGGCCAGGCGATCCAACGTTACCAATCGAACCTTTAAGACCGATGTTACCAACAGCGCCAGGCTCACCAGATGCGCCAGTGTTACCAGTGAAACCCGTGAACCCAGGTACACCACGCTCACCAACTGCTCCAGCAATACCGTTCTCTCCTGGACTCCCAACTTGACCCTTTGGCCCGCTGTTACCTGTAAAACCTTGCGGCCCAGTGGCACCTTGCCCACCTGGAAGTCCAATGTTTCCTGCCGGCCCAGTTGCTCCGGTGAATCCATCAGTTCCGACGGGACCACTAGGTCCAGTATCACCTTGCCGACCTTGTGGCCCAGAAACACCCATGGCTCCTGGCTGACCATCTTGTCCTCGTGGTCCAGGAGATCCCATGTTTCCAGGCGGGCCCGGGTTGCCTTGAGATCCGTCGTCACCACGTGCTCCTGGTGCACCTCTGACTCCATCAAATCCACGTGGTCCTGGTCCTCCTGGCTGTCCTGTTGGTCCAGCTGGACCAGTAAAACCACTCTCACCTTGCCGTCCTTGAACACCTGGCCCACCTATATTGCCTGGCTGCCCAGGTGCACCAATCTGTCCAGCAAATCCCTTGTCGCCCTTTGGACCAGCGTTGCCTCTGTCACCCTGAGGTCCCGGTCCACCAACAGAACCAACGGGACCACGCTGTCCCTTTTGACCAATCGAACCACTGGCTCCCTGTACACCAGGACTGCCTTGACTTCCTTGGCTTCCTTTCTGACCTGCAGCTCCCGATGGGCCGGATGCTCCAGTATTTCCATTAGGGCCAACTGCGCCGGCATTTCCCTTTGGTCCTTGTTGGCCAGAACTTCCGGTATCACCCGTAGGTCCAGTAAACCCAGGTGCACCAACCAAGCCGTCAAAGCCCGGTTCACCTCTGTTGCCTTGTTGTCCTGGCTGGCCAGTGAAACCAGTGGCACCAGTTGGTCCTCTTGGACCTAACGGGCCTGGGGATCCACCATCACCTTTCTGGCCTGGTGATCCTACTGGTCCTCGATTTCCAGTGAATCCAGACAATCCCGGAACTCCCGGCGAACCAGATGCACCATCTGCTCCACGAACGCCTGGCAGTCCAGGCTGTCCTACTGACCCAACTTCACCCTGTGTCCCAGGATTTCCAATTCTACCACGTGGTCCAGAGAAACCGGTATCACCTCTGGGGCCGATTGAGCCTATCGGCCCAGTGTCGCCAGCAGGACCACTGAATCCGGTATCTCCACGTGTTCCTTGCGGTCCTTCTGGTCCAGTAGCACCTACCAACAACAGTAGTGGATTAAACATCAGTCACAACTTTACAGTAAACTTATAGTAGCACTACTGACTGCGTTGGTATGTATAGTTAAACATTATGTAATAATTAATTATTTTGATTAAATGATATTTTACAAAAACTACATAGCAGGAGGTATAGCCGAGTTATAACGATGTCGGATTGAATTACATCGAATCGTGTTGGGCTGTGATAGGACTTGTACTGACCATCTATAAATTTACGTTACTTTCATATATTTCTTTTTGTTGTGTTCAATCTCGATATAGCGACCCCGGAGGGATGCAAGGCTGAGTTGACCTATGTTACGTGAAAGCGGATCGGCTGGGAATTGAACCGCGACCTGTCAGTCGCAAGTCCAACGCCCTAGCGCAGCGCCACCATGCAACACGTACTTTGTTACATTTCAAGCCATTCTGTGTGTAAATTAAAGCGTGAAAAATTAGACTGTCGTTCACCTGGATCAGGCGTTACAAGTATGCAAGCATAACTAATAAAAAATTTGACTCAACAAGCGTAATGTGCAATAATGCGATATTTATTAAATTTAAAAAAATAGACATGAACATTTTTAGTGGCTAGGAAGGTGATTTGCCTAGCCATAGCATTAATAATGATCACAGCAATAATATAACTTATTGATATTACATATTAATAATAATGTAAAGACGTTCAAACAGTGCAGTTGACGACAACGACGACGGTGAGACAGCGTCAGTCCTACCTGTATTGAGACAGCGTCATAGTCCTACCTGTATTGAGACAGCGCAATAGTGCTACCTGTATTGAGACAGAGCAATAGTGCTACCTGTATTGAGACAGCGTCATAGTCCTACCTGTATTGAGACAGCGCAATAGTGCTACCTGTATTGAGACAGCGTCAGTCCTACCTGTATTGAGACAGAGTCAGTCCTACCAGTATTGAGACAGCGTCAGTCCTACCTGTATTGCCAGCGGTTCCAGTTTCGCCTCTGAATCCCGCCTGTCCAGGTGATCCTGGCGATCCTGAGAATCCTGTAGCACCTGCCGTTCCTTTAAGTCCCTGCTGGCCAGGTTCGCCTGATTGGCCAGGGTCTCCTGATGAGCCGGTAGCTCCACGTGACCCAATCGGGCCAGGTTGACCGGCGGGACCAGGCTGACCAGTGTCACCCTGTGCACCTGGCTGGCCCGATTGTCCAGTTGGACCGAACGGTCCTGGTTGTCCAATAACACCAGAAATTCCATCAGCTCCAGGACCACCACGCTGGCCAGGCGATCCTGGCTGACCCTCTGGACCTTGTGGACCAGACGGGCCACGATTTCCCGCTTGTCCTGCTGGGCCAGGCTGCCCGGTGTTGCCGGCAGGACCTTGCTGACCCGTGAAGCCAGTTGCACCATTCGCTCCTTGCTGACCATTTGGCCCTGAAAGTCAAACACTGCTCAACTTTACTTCACTTACATTGAAAATCACCCGTTAAACTATGCACCGATTCTTAGTTTTCTACCAAATGTTAGTGTATGCCATGAAAGAAGATAATTTCTATTTTACATACATATGACAACAGCGTAGTACGTACCGGCGTCTCCTGGAGTGCCATCTGGTCCTCGGGCACCTTGGCTACCTTGCAGTCCCTGTGGACCTGGACCACCCTGGAAACCTTTTGGTCCAGCAGCACCGGCAGCACCAACTGAGCCAGATACACCTTTAGGACCCGGACTGCCAGCCAGTCCCGGCAGTCCAATAGGTCCTGGTGATCCTGGATCACCAGCTGGTCCAGGGCCACCACTTGCTCCGGTTGACCCTTGGCGTCCTTGTTGTCCAGCAACGCCAGGTACGCCGTCCTGTCCCCGGACTCCAGGCTGGCCGTCCTGTCCACGATTTCCGGCATTTCCTGGGCTGCCAGTGTCACCTTGTAGTCCGACGTCACCGGAATCACCACGTGGACCGATGGCACCTGCGGGGCCTTGAGAACCTGCCGAACCTTTCTCACCAACTGGCCCTGCTAAGCCTGGTGTTCCAGCTGTGCCTGGACGCCCAGTGGCACCGACGATGCCTGGTGATCCAGGGCTGCCGGCGTCACCTTTACGTCCTGGCTGTCCAGCGTCTCCTCTGTCACCTATCTGACCTGGTTGACCAGTAGGTCCTGGCGTACCAATGTTGCCTGCCGGTCCAGTTAGGCCTGCAATTGAAATACGTGTCTTTTCAGTATTCACAGCCATATTTTGTATGCAGTGTTGAGTGTACTGTGCCACTGTTGGTCTTGGTACTGTTGTTTACTGCTGTAAACATAAATAAATAAAATAAATAAATAAACAGCAAAATTACTTCAGTGTAATACAGAATTTCGTCGCTAAATTCAGCAGCAGCTAAATCAAATTACGAAGCAAGAAAGGGGCCAATACGCCTCTTAGAGGTTGTATCAGAAGACACTCATCAATATACCAACGACATATAAAGAACAATTTTTAGCCAGACAATAAAAACAACATTAAGAACAAACAATATAGCAGTTCTCAAGACACGTTTACATAAAGTTTACTGTGCAGAACTTCAAAAGACGGTTACTGTTAAAGTGATTTGTTGAACTTGTGCAAACCTGTAGGCCTCTAATATGAACTACTTGCTGGCAAGATGCTCCACAAGTTAATGTATTACTAAAAAAGATTTTCCTTATTGTACTGAAGCTGTGTTGCTTAATTATAACATATTTGTTAACAGGCAAATGTGTTTGATTCCTTAACGTTAGGTAGAATGTGCCGGTACTTTCTTCATTTTGTTTACATTATATCCTAGGCTGTGATCGGTTGATTTACATCACATGACCCTTCAAGCCCTGTCCACGAGCTGACAGTAAGTAAATTTATTTATGTAAAAATGTCAGCACGAAGCCATCTCACATCCAGGCTCTCCAAATCTAATCTCTTTAGCATTGAATAGCAAGTCAAAGATGACATACCATTTCTACACTTTTATTTCATGTTATTATCTTGCAATATTTAGCAGTTCAGCTTCTAGCTTCACACACGCATAATTCTGCTGCATTCTGTATTTTGCATTCTCAACAACTGACCCGTTATTTTTGGAAAAAATAGTCACGCGAAGTTTTTATATTTTCAGTATTCAGTGTTTACTCTACAAACAACGTCAATTAACTACATCTTGCATCACCTACAATGGGCGAAGGGCCAGACTACAGAGAAATATGTAGTTTCAGCAGCATATGTAATACAAATAAAATGGATAAGCAGGCTGGTTTCAAGTATAAACTTGCAATATACTAACCTCTTACACCGGGACCGCCAATATTTCCAGGCTGACCAGCTGCACCTTTCTGGCCTATATCACCTTTACGACCAACGGCACCTTGTGGTCCTGGTTGCCCAATGTCACCTCGGTTTCCTGGTTGGCCCACTGCTCCTGGTGTACCAGTTTCTCCAGTGAAGCCAGGAATACCAGGGAGTCCCTGAGCTCCGGCTACCCCTGGACTTCCTCTTGACCCTGAAGGACCGACTGGACCATCAGCTCCAGCAACGCCAATGTCGCCAGTGGCACCCTGACCACCGCGAGGACCCTGTGCTCCTCTCTGTCCTTGCTGACCATCACTTCCAGGACTTCCTCTTCCTCCAGGTGATCCACCTTCACCTTGGGGTCCGGTCGGTCCTGGTGGTCCCACTGAACCAGGATTTCCTGGCTGACCAGGACCACCAACTTGACCTGGTATGCCAATCGGACCAGGAGAGCCTTCTGAGCCAGGCGAGCCGGGGTCACCACGCAAGCCTGCGGTACCAGTGGCTCCCGTGGGTCCTCGGAAACCAGTAAATCCACTCGGACCACGTTGACCGGTTGCACCAATACTGCCTGGAGGACCTGTTGACAGTCATAGACACTAGCACGGTCAGTTACACTAGTGTTGAGTTGTGTCTCTACTAGCAACAAACTTTGCTGTCAGCTGCACAAACAACTTAATGAGGTACATCAAATGTCGCAATAAAACATAAACGTAAGTTTATATGACTCTGTGCTACAGCCTACAACAATCTTTGTGTCATAAACTGTGGTTACTGGAAATGTAAACAGAACTGCAATTACCTTCAACACAGATGATAACACAATAAAAAAATGATTGACACGAACACGATTCATTACCGATAAGCTATTTTCAAAATCCAAGTAAAAATAAAACGACAAAAATCGTAAAAACAAAACTGGATTCAGTTTCTTGCAGTTGTAAAAATACATATTAAAATGTTATCTGCAAATTCTAAGTATAGGTTTACATTTTATGACAGGCCGCTGTGAGAGCTAGCGTCTGTGCTTAGAATTTACAAACAGAATTTTTATTCATGCTGCATTCTCAATATTGGCAGCAGATCCAGAACTCTGCGGATCTGCTGCCAATATTGAGAATGCAGCGTTAATGGGAGATTAACTCCCATTAGTTAATGGGAGTTAATCTCCCATTAACGTTAATAGAAGATTACTTTGCGGTGGGAAAGCACGTCCTTAGTATACAAAGTTGGTTTATCATAGACAAATCTCGCTCACATTCGCCGTCCAACAAACAGAGCATTACCAACCTGTATCACCGACTCGTCCGGGAGGACCTCGTTGTCCGACCTGTCCAGCAGCTCCATCATTGCCTCGTGGTCCTTGCTGGCCTATCGGTCCAGTTGGTCCCTGTGGTCCTGGTTGACCACGTTCGCCAGCAGGTCCAGGTGATCCAGCTGGTCCACTGAATCCAGTGAATCCTCGATCTCCTGTGGCTCCAGGGCCTCCAGCTGTACCAGCTGGTCCGGTGAAACCCACCTGCCCAGTCCATCCGACGGATCCTGGATTTCCTGTATCACCAACAGCTCCTGGATTTCCACTTTGACCAGGTCTTCCACTGGCACCTGTGTCTCCTGGTGAACCTCGAACTCCTGCAGTCACGAAACATCATACAACAACTGTGATCTCTTCTCACTACTTGCCATTAGAACACCACAAGATATTACTGCTTTACAATTTTGTGTAAATAAACCTATTGAATCACAACAATATGTAATTTATATTTAATACTTCCGGTAGGGCATATACCAAATCTTAACAGCATTTACTGTTTAGTTAGAATTTAGCTACATTAATTTAGCTACATTAACAAATTAAATTTTACACATCAGCATCAAACCGATGAATCAAACGCCAGCTAGAAGTTTTAAAAGTGTCAGCGACAAGAGTGTGATTATACCTTGAACGCCATCAGTGCCTGGCAAACTGTTGAATCAAACGCTAGCTAGAAGTTTAAAAAGTGTCAGTGACAGGAGTGTGATTATACCTTGAACGCCGTCAGTGCCTGGTAAGCCGACTGCTCCGGCAACACCGGGTGATCCAGTATTTCCCGCTGGACCAGAAAAACCAGCTTCACCAGTCAATCCACGAGCACCGACATTGCCCGGTAAGCCTGCGTCAAACAGATGCAAATGACCGTTCAACCAAAACTTTATATTTATGACACATACAACGAAATGAAATTTGCAATATGACAGTAACGCTCGACGTCCGCTTGTTACTATGAGCAAACGGTCCTCAAACGGTTGTACAGTAGCCGTCAATCCATCGTTGGATACTTGTGATTTCCTAAAACAGCCGAGACTCAGGCAATAGTATAGCGCATTTGTTTTTTTTGTCATATTTTCTTCGAACACGCTCAGAACGGGTTTATTTCTAAAATCTGCAATCACCACCATTTTCATCCGAGTACCTCGAACGACTGAAATTGAAGAAATTATATTACATAAGCAAGATTTCGGTGCTTTTAGCCCAACTTTTACTGCGCATGCGCAGAAATTCCATAAACACGTCTTTTGATTTCTTTTGATCCATGCTAACTTCATGGATGCATGCGACCTCAATTTATGGAAGTATACAAAACGAATAATATAACAAAGTAAATAAAGGATGCTAAAAGTTAGGAATATGCAGAAAAGAAACCACTAAACAGACAGTGTCAGGGAACTTTAGACTGATTATGTTTCTTCTGCACTCACGGCGGAGACACGTCAAACGTTGCAACTGTACTGCGTGACCTTGTTAGCTCGCCTGGCGATTTGATGACGTCTGTTTTTATTTACGAGTGGCCGTCGTTGATTGTCTGAACAAGGAGCTCAGCTACTGCAGAGGGACCGCGCGACACGCTATGTTAGTAAATTCGCGCTATGTTTCACAAACTATGGAAACCAGTTAAGTTCAGTTTTTTGACAAAATATTTCAGCATTATCGATAAAACATTAAAAACGTGTTTACATAATTTTATTTGATTCAGTTAACACCAGGATCTTATTTACAAAATGTCTAGAGGTAATTTTCCACAAACATAGACACAGAAATGGACAGAGTTACAAAAGCACTGATTGTGAAACACGTCATACCTGGAACTCCGATGTTGCCGACTCTTCCAGGCAATCCTGCAGCTCCAGGGAAGCCTTGGGCTCCAGTGTCTCCTCTCACACCAATTCTTCCTGTATCCCCTGGTGGTCCTTGTACGCCAGTAAAGCCGGTCTGACCTGATGTGCCCGGGTTTCCAATTTCACCGATAGCACCTGGAGGGCCAATCTGTCCAACACTACCTGATGGTCCTCGTTCGCCTTGTTGACCAGTGCTGCCAACCTCACCTGGAGGTCCTTGAGAGCCAGGATCACCTCGAGCTCCACGTTGTGCATTTAGACCTTGTGGTCCCACCTGGCCACTAGGACCTGTATCACCAGGCCGACCATCGCTTCCACTGAATCCAGTGTCTCCCACTAAGCCTTGTAGTCCAGGGTTACCTGGCTGGCCTGCAAGCCACACAACATGCACCAGTTGTAACTCGCTCACCACGCCCAATTCGAAATGTCTAGCTTCACCCATTCCACGGAAGACAAAGAATTTAAAAATGGGTCACTTGACCCTGACCATGCCTGTTGGGGGGGGGGTAGTTTGTCATCCCGAGTCTAATACCTGATAAGGTCTACCTGTGTACAAAATTTAAAAACTAGTTTAAACTGATCCAGAGATATGATAGGGTCCCAAAATTACGAAGCTCAGCTATCGCCTAGCGACCGCGTGACGATCTATATTAGTAAGTTCGTGCTATGTTTCACGAGTACGGCAGTTAGAAAGGTTTCAGTCAGCAAAAGTGACCTGCAAGGTCATTCAAGGGCATTGGCAATGGTGCCATTCGATAGGCCACATACAATTTCCTATTAGTTTTCCATTGCAACTATGTCTCTATCTTGAACCACGAACGAGATATTATCACTTATTTCCTCAAATTTAAAGAGGTCACGTGACTCCGAACACATCCCTTTTGGGGATAATATATTCTGCAAGCACTAGTACTCCTGTACATCAATCGCCACACGAAATTTGAAGTGCCTAGCTTTACCAATTCCAAAGATATAATTAGGGCAAAATTTTTTAAAAACGGGTCACATGACCCTGACCACGCCATACAAAGGCTAGCACTCATTACGTTCCACCTGCATACAAAATTTGGCGACTCTTCCGTGTCTTTAGCCGCTCACCTAAGCCTTCTTTTCTTCCACGAAACTCGAACAATCTAATTTACAAGAACTATGGCGATTCTTGATCTTCCTTGCTTCAGCTTTTGAGCTCATGTAAATATAGGCCTACCGTATTGTATCGTATTTGTTAATTTTCAAGTTTCACAAGTTAGTGTAGCGATACATTTAATATGATGTTGAAATCTTTATGACGATTACACAGACAATTTCCCTAGAAATCTGCCAGTGAAGTAATTGTGAAAATCAGTCCACAAAACCTGTGATCAGAAATCAAGTGAATTGTTTTTTGAGACATGATGTATATATCGAACTGACAATGAATATCAACATTAGCGCGAGTGATGCTGCTGATGAGTGAAAGCCACGTCACCTGGCTGTCCAGTTGCTCCAACCAACCCTTCCTGTCCTGGGTCACCAATTGTACCTCGCTGTCCTTTCAAGCCCCTTGAACCAGTGACGCCAGTCGCCCCAGTCGTGCCTCGCTGACCCCTCAGTCCTTGCGGTCCGGGACTGCCGACACTGCCAGCTGGACCAGGATCTCCATCACGTCCCGGCACACCAACGACTCCCTGTGGACCAGCACGCCCTGGACTGCCGTCAGCGCCGGGTCGGCCCCCTGGCCCAGTCTCACCAGTGAAGCCACTTGGACCAGCTGCACCTTGCGATCCAGTGAAACCTGGCGTGCCGGTGAACCCAGTGAATCCAACATCACCAGCGTCACCTGGTTGACCTGGAGCACCGCGGTCACCTTGCTGGCCTTGCTGACCTTGTAGTCCAGCAAATCCTTGCTGTCCAGGGTCGCCATCAGCACCGGGTAAGCCGTCAGCCCCAGGGGTTCCTCGGTTACCTGCAGGACCTACCAGACCTGGTTGTCCTTGCTGTCCCTTCTGACCAGTAAAACCAGTAGCACCAGCCAAACCAGGACCACCTGGAGTACCCATTTGACCGGGATTTCCCGGCGTACCAGGATTTCCACTTGGACCCGTGAATCCTATCGTACCCTGAATTCCTTTTGTACCTTGTGGTCCCTGTAATCCTTGAGAGCCAACAGGTCCCGGAGATCCTGGCTGTCCTGTATTTCCCGGCTGTCCAGGATTGCCTGGAGTGCCAGGCTGACCGTTAGGTCCTGGCTGTCCCACCGGACCTGGCTGGCCAGTGAATCCCATCTCACCCTTCGTACCCCCTGGGCCAGTCCACCCAACAGCGCCGGGATTTCCAACTTGGCCAGGTTCACCTTGGGAACCGACAGCACCTGTCCCTCCAGTCTGACCTGCATCAAACATAAACACAGCTATTAGCAAGCAGCATAATCAACATCGATGGTGACCTAAGGATAGCATTAACCACACAACCGACATCAACACAGCTTAGAACCGAATCATGTCTGAGACAGTTATACTGTTGTACTGCAGTCACACTGTTGCTTACGCCTTGAAACTGTACACTCACTGCGTTATGTTATAACATAGTACAGTCAAACCAAACGTCAATCTCTGACAACAGGTATATAAAAATATACTTTAGCTAAATACAAACGAGAAGGCAACAGAAATAAAACAGTACCGTTACTAATTGAGAGTACTGTGACAAATCAGAATGGCTGAGGTAGATATTTATTTTAGATGCTAGCAATCCAAAAGGCACAAAGCAGTTGGGATTCATCAACATAAAACAAACACCGTAGACAATCACACTGCAGTACATTCTGTGCGAGTCAAACCTTGAATTCCAGTTCGTCCTGGTTCACCCACGAAGCCAGGACTGCCGGGTGAACCCATCTCACCAGTTACTCCTTTAATTCCTCCAAGACCAGGCTGACCCTGTGTGCCAGATGGTCCTTGTTGTCCTTGGAATCCTGGCTGTCCTTGGTTACCTGGAGAGCCAACTTGACCTCGTTGTCCGGCAGAACCTTTCTGTCCAGCAGGTCCCGTGAATCCTGACGGACCACGCACGCCGTCAGCTCCAGTCGCACCTGTTGCACCAACTTGTCCTGGAGTTCCACTTTGACCAGCCAATCCAGGTGAACCTGGAGCGCCGTTGTTACCTGGCTGACCAGGTGTACCAATGTCACCTGGTGGTCCTGTTGGCCCAGCTGGTCCTCGTCCTCCATCTGGGCCAGACAGACCAGTGTCACCTTTAATTCCAGGAAGACCTTGAGCACCTTGATTGCCGGCAGAACCAGGCTGACCAGGCTGGCCTATTGGCCCAGATGCCCCAGTGTCACCTTGGATGCCTGGTGGACCTTGTGAACCCTGAAATCCTACAGCAAAACATCCAGCATTTCACAATTTTATCTTCACACAATGCTACGCAGTTTAAATGAAACATTAGAAAAGAAGTCAATTTATCCAACAAAATAAGCTAAAATAACATCATTGTGTGATAGCTGTTAATTTGCTTTTTATAATAGCAGAATATGTAAATTATAGACCGTTATGTGTTATTTTTACAAACAATAGAGTACATAGGTAATTTCGCCCATCACAGTAAACGCAAATTACCTGACAAGCCAGGAGATCCAACTTGTCCGCGGTTTCCAGCAACTCCAGTAAATCCAGTTGGTCCTCTCGGTCCCTGAGGTCCGATCTGTCCAGAAGGACCGGTGTTTCCCGCAGCGCCACTGCTGCCAGTGTCTCCTGGGAGTCCAGTCGGACCTTGAGTGCCGGGAGTGCCGTCTGGACCACGAGCACCAGGTGAACCGATGGGACCAACTGGGCCTGGCGATCCTGTGTCACCTCCATCACCTCGCACGCCTTGCGCGCCTGTGAACCCAGTACCACCAGCATTACCCAGAATGCCTTTGGGTCCTGTGGCGCCAGTGCCACCAGTCCAACCTACAAGCACACGTACATGTTGTGATAACTGTCCCACAAAATGTCTACAATTCCTGCAAATAAAATCATCAATCAAGACGACAACGTTTCAAATACTTCTGCAATTAACTCAACACGTTACAAGCTCCAGCGTGCTTATAATTATGTACCAGATCCTGCTTGTTCAATAGAGAAAGTACGTACCAGTAATTAGGTACATATGAAATTGTTATTTTTGGGAAATTTTTACTTCATTAACAAGTGTTAATGCGACGGAAGTGAAATCACACAAAACTTCTAACATGATAAGCAGCTATGCAGACTGTTATCTTATTGGAGCTTCAATCTGCCATGTCAAACGGAACAGGCGTCTCTAGTGTTCTGTGTTATTACACACGCCAACACAGCTGCCAGCGTGGGTAGGGCGTTCAGTAGCGTCTGTTAGTCTGTCTGTCCGCGCTCTAAAAGGAAAACGGCTTGAGCTATCAACACCAAAATTGGTATCGGACTGACTCCACGGACTACCTGATCATTTCCGGCTTTACTTCGCTCAACGGCTTGATTTGTTTACGTAGTGTGTTAGACAAAGCCGGCTATCAGTCGGTTTTCAAACGCACTTAAAATCCTCGCGTTTTCATTCATTCATTCATTCATACACATATATTCTATAGTAGTAGCTCGGCATGCATTGACGCAGAGGTCAAAAGGTCAAAAGTCAAGGTCACACGGTACGAAAACCGTCACGGCGCACGGTTGCTAGTGACTACAGCGGCTGTTCCGTAACCCTGCGCTGTGCTAGCTGCGGCCGTTGACGGCGTGAGTCTGCATGTCGATACGACTGCCTATGTTTTCTAGTTCATAAAAAGTTAACGGTAATTAATATCGGGCGCAATGACAGTTGCAGCTAGTGGTTTGTAAGCGTGAGAATACAGAATGAAATTGTTCTTACCTAATGCACCGGGCTGGCCCTGAAGACCATCAGGACCTCGGTTTCCAGATATGCCAGGCGGCCCAATGTCGCCTTTCGCTCCGTCTACTCCAGGAACACCTGAGAATCCGGCATCACCGGGACGTCCAGTGAAGCCAGTTGCACCAGTAATGCCCGACGTACCCTTCTCACCAGTAGCTCCCTGAACTCCACTCTGTCCAGACGGACCAACACCACCCGAGGAGCCAGTGTCGCCCTGAACTCCTTGTGGGCCGGGTAGTCCTGGAACACCCATCTCTCCATCTGGCCCAGGACTACCTGTGAATCCAGACAGTCCACTGGCACCAGTTGCACCTGTCCAGCCAGTGTCACCACCGGGGCCAGGTGAGCCAATCGGGCCAGCTCGACCTTGTTCACCTCTCAGTCCTGCCAGACCAACGGCGCCCTGTTCACCTGCACAGCATTCATAAACACCACGTCTCACCTAACGCAGGACCAGCAGCCGAATACAATGTATGTTGCATTGCCTCACGGCATTGATTTTCGTCCTAGTTTTTGTGCCGCTTGTTCTTCCCTGTGGCTGTCGAGACTCTTGGCGCACTGGCTGATGATGGACACACGTTCATTCGGGACATTGGCAGGAGGGCTGCACTATGCACTGCTGATCCACGGGAAACCACTTTTCTCTACCAACGCTTCTCGATTGCGATTCAGCGATTTAACTCAATATGCCTGGCCAACTCATTTTTAATTTCCGAGTTCTCAGGGTAACCATTCCAGAGATTTCACCAATTTGCTTAGTTTTTACGCCCCTGGGAATGAAGTACTAGTAGGCCAAAAAAATAATAATATTAATACTCAGACTACTGACCTTGAGATCCCTGTGGTCCTGCGTCACCACGTGGGCCAATTCTTCCATCAGGTCCTCTGTTCCCAGCAGCACCAGGCTGTCCCATGGTACCTGGATTTCCATTAAATCCAATTCGTCCTTTCGGACCAGAAGCTCCAGTGAAGCCGGTAGCACCAGTATTGCCGGATGGCCCGATGGAACCTCGAGCACCGGGCTGACCAATCGCACCTTGTCGGCCTGTGTCGCCCATAAGCCCAGTAAAGCCAACTTGCCCAGCGTCTCCAGAAGAACCAGTGTCTCCAGTGAAGCCTTGAGGTCCTTGCTGTCCCGGTCGACCTGCACAGAAAAACTATCATTTAGTTTGAGTTGATTTCACAGTGTTTACACACTAAAAACTATTCAAAAGTTGTAGCAAAACTACTTTTTTTTCAACCACAAGTAACTCTTTTCTCCAGATGCCGTTTAAGTTCACTGTAATTCTACCCAGTCGCCTATTTCAGCACTTGCTGAGATGTTGTTATAACAGCATTTGAATTACCTACTAAATTTACACGAATTCTAATTACCTATTAAATTTTAAGAATTTCCAGAAAATAATAGCAAAAACGATATGACAGCAGCTATTGCTAAAAAGATCTAAGCAATTTTGCAGTTTTTTTGTTGCAAACAATAATAACAATGGAATAATAATAACAATAAATAATAAAACCAATAAACATATGTAAGTGGCAGAGAATGTAAAGTTTGTTTACCATCAACTCCTGGTAGACCTGGACCTCCTACAATTCCAGTTAGTCCAGCGAATCCAACTTCTCCTTTACGACCCTGAATTCCTTGGAAGCCACGCTCACCAGGCTCGCCAATTGATCCTTCTGGGCCCTGTGGTCCAGGCTGACCAATAGGTCCAGTTGGTCCAGTGGCACCTGGCTCACCAACACCCGCTGGTCCAGTATCACCTTGCAAGCCTCGAGAGCCTTGTTGTCCTGGTGAACCAGTTGCACCAGTAAATCCCTGAAGTCCACCAACACCCTGGACTCCGGCGTTCCCAGGACTGCCGGCCTGGCCTGACTGACCTTGTTGTCCTGCTGGACCGGGCAGTCCTACAGCTCCTTGTATTCCATTAGGTCCTCGAGAACCTGGCGAGCCAACAGAGCCCGTTTCACCTTTCTGGCCGGTAGCTCCTTGCTGTCCTGCAACACCAGGATTTCCGGCTGGTCCCATCTGACCACGTTCACCAGTGAAACCCTGAAATCCAGCTACACCTCTCTCTCCTGTTTGTCCAACCACTCCTTGGCTACCAATAACTCCAGCCTGGCCAGTTTCTCCTGTTGCTCCAGTAAATCCTTGAAGTCCACTTGATCCTGGTCCTCCCGGCTGGCCAATAAAACCCTTTTGACCGGCCGTACCCTTTCTTCCAGTACCTCCCAGCTGTCCAGTGGCCCCCGTTTCACCAGTGAATCCCACCAAACCAGGAGAACCAGTTTCTCCCACAGTGCCAGGGTTGCCATCTTGCCCTGCAGGTCCCACGTCTCCTCTGTTTCCAGGAGTACCGGACTGACCAGTATCCCCGGGTGTTCCTTGTTGTCCATCAGGTCCAGGCTGACCAGTAGCTCCAGGCTGGCCCACTGCACCAGTAAATCCTTGAACTCCTTTGACTCCAGGACTGCCGTCAGTTCCTGCAGGCCCAGGCTGACCCCTTGGTCCAATGACTCCTGAAGGTCCCTGTGGACCTTGCGATCCCTGCTGGCCTTTACGTCCTTGAGGACCAGAACTACCAGTTGCTCCTGCAAATAGCATTCCATTCACCACATGCATTTCAGTTTATGTTGGAAAAAGATATATTACATTTGCACAGTGCACATACATTACGTAATGTACAACCACGCATACGTATATGTATGTGTATATGATGTGCTTTTAGCTATCGATGTGTAGAGGCTCAGATGAAGACGGTCAGTGTGATAAACTGGTGACCGACGACCATCACCAGTTTATCACACTGACTGTCCACCTAAGGTGTCAGTACCTGAGACAATCGATGTGCAGTTGCGAAATATTCTATGTCCATTGTTATTTCTGGAGCTAGCTGTATTCCCTTGCAACACAGAGTAGGATGAGCCGAGGGAAGCCTCTGTGCCAAAAATTGCTCGATCTGTTAAGACGTTTTCGTACAATGCCAGCTTATGACGGAAATGGGGTGATTTGCGGTTGTTAGGGGTCGCTCAAGGTCATGGAAATAGCGCCATTCGATAGAGTACAAGTTCTTATTTGTGTTCCACAGCAATTATGTTTCTATCTTGCCTCGTTTCTGAGATACGGCGAGATATTGGTTGAAAATCGCCATTTTAACCTACCCCACCTGTAGCTGGCGTGGTGGCGCAACGGGTAGAACGTTGGACTTGTGATCAACAGGTCGTGAGTTCAAATCGTACTTGTGACAATAGCACAGCTGCGTAACAACCTTGGCAAGTTGTTTACACCTATGTGCCTCTGTCACCAAGCAGTATAACTTGATACCGGCCAAAGGGCGGTGATGCTTTGCGGCTGGGAAGGTAACCGCAAGCCTGTCGGAAAGTAATGGCAGCCTACCGCCGGGTGGACGACTTATAGGCAGTCACCTGCGGGCTGACTGCCTGTACACCGGGATCAGCTCTGGGCCCAATGCTCAGTAACGAGTATGGAAGCCTTTACCTTTTTTTACACCTGCATTTGGTGGCTCCGTTTGAAATGACCCAGATGGAATTTCGCCGAGATCTTTGGCAATAGAAAACTAGAGTCCCTGGGCTATCCCAAGTCGTTGTTTGCGTGATTCTATGTTTTGCCGTTTTGGTACAATACTTGCATGTGACTGACACACAGACGGACGGACACACGACGACAGCATACATCGCGCTAGAGTAGCGCCACGCGGTAAAAATCTCTAAATTATCGTTTTACTGTGAAAAAGGAATTATTTTAGATCAATAAATTTGCAAAGGAGCTATTTAAAGTTTCAGCAAAACTCATATAATTACATAAATATGACACCAGTGCCATCGTACTGCTGTTTGATTGACATATAGGGCATCCAGCCCATTAAAACCACTCCGAATGTGCCAGAAGATCCGGCTCAACCGCGAATAACTCCAGGAAAGAAGGTGAGTTAAGCAAACACTGAGTGAGGTCACTCACAGTGGCATGTCTACTTCAGTTCCACGGCAAATTGTCACAGCTGATAAATCTTCACATATTATGCCACATTTTAAAGGTTTTCATTTCAACTGATGAAATAAATACTTATTAAAAAGAAATGAACTTTTACAAATGAGTCAGATATACCTATTCCTCCGTCTGTTCCAGGATTTCCAGGTGTTCCAGAACCTCCACGTGGCCCAGGTGAACCTCGTGTGCCTGGTGTGCCAGGTCTCCCGATGGTACCACGTGAACCATCTGGTCCTCGCGAGCCAGGCTGGCCACCAGGTCCAATTTGGCCTTGCTGTCCTTTATTACCAGAAGCACCAGTCCATCCAGTAGCTCCAGTGAAACCAGCTGGTCCCACAGATCCGACGAAACCGGATGCTCCTGGTGAACCTAGTATTCCTCGTTCTCCCTTTCGTCCCTGTTCACCAATCTGGCCAGTGCGACCCATGTTACCAGACGGTCCAACATCACCATCAGTGCCCGGAGTTCCTCTCGCTCCTTGCGGCCCAGGTGCGCCAGTGAAGCCATCCGGTCCAGTTGCTCCAACCTGACCTTGAAATCCCTTTGGTCCTGAGAATCCAGTCTGCCCAGTGAAACCTGTCAACAGTCGACATCCACTGCTGCACTAAGGCGACAATACACAGCCGCAGACCGAATGCATCAAGCTGTGTCTACTGGTGTTCAAGTGTTTACATGGCCTTGCACCGCGGTATCTTGCCGAGCTATGCGTACTGGTGGCCGACGTCATGGGACGCCGTCATGTGCGCTCCGCCACTTGAGGTCTACTAAATTTCCCTCCGTACAATATGACAAGCTACGGCCGACGAGCATTTTCGTACGCTGGCCCTCATGCCTGGAACTCACTGCCAGAACATTTGCGACAAAGCACTTCAATCGAACTTTTCAAGCGCTCTCTGAAAACGTTTTTATTCGGGCAGATAGCGCGCTCAGCGCATTAGAGACATTTCATGTTAAATGGGCTATGTAAGTTTACTCATTTACTTACTTACTTACTTACACCACTAAGCTAAGCTGACAAATGTCAGACTGAAAATTTCACGAGTATAGACTGAAAGACAAAGACAAAGACACCTGTTCCACCAGCGAATCCCATCTGTCCTTGTGGTCCTGTAGCACCTTGTGGGCCAATGTCACCCGGTCGGCCTGATGGACCAGGTTGTCCAGGCAAACCGATAATTCCAGCAGGTCCGGTTAATCCCCTCTGTCCAGGCCGTCCTTGTGCTCCTTGTTGACCAGTAAAACCAACGAATCCAGTTTCTCCCACAGCGCCATTAATACCCGCTGGTCCGGTTGCTCCAGTCGCTCCAACTTGACCGGGCGAGCCGGTCGAACCTGGTACAAATTGACAATACAGTGCACAGTATTGCTACAAATCACAGGAGACTGCAACGATATTTGCATTTATGATTAGTGTTATTATTACTGAGAAATTCAATCCTGAACATTTTATAATCAGTCATTGTTATTAATCCATTGTCCATGAACTAAGACATCAGTCACTGCACTGATGCTGATGACTTCGTGCAATCCTTTTACTTGACATTGACGCCAATAAGCAAGACGTTAAGAGCAGATGTTAGAACGGAAGTGGAAACAACGCCATTTGTGCACATTTTGTAATGACAAAATGGTTAAGGTCACTAGAAAACATGGTCCTGTCGAGACTACCAGCGCTGAGGTCAGCGAAGTCAGAAAAATTGTAAAACTGCCTGTCCAATGAGGCGGTGATGACTTCGCAGCAGAAACAGCGGGAAAATGTATTATGAGTGCTAAAAATAGACGTTGTTTGTTTATATTTGTTTTGCAAACTGGCAAAAATGACAAAACGTTTGGTTTTCAACAGCAAAAAAAATGAATGAGTTGAAAAGATGCTGATTAGTTCTCGTCTGCCGACATGTTTTTTTTGTTTTTGTTTACATCACTCACCGACGAAATGCCTATTTTTAGAACTCTGCTGCTTTTGCTGTTTTCCATACTGCTGACTTCGCTGCCATCAGCCGAACAATCGCAGTCTGAATCTGTGGTCTGGACATGGCCCTTATCTCAATCAATAAAATATCCCCACTGATTCTGCGCATCCATAGAGAAAATATGACAAAAAACTATTCTATATTTTCTCGAACTGTCAAGTGACAACATACTCAAATATGGTAACAAACTGCGAACATAAATACAAAAAACTGCAGTTTATAAATAATGACAATTGCAACATATCAAACCGCCAAAATCCTGAAAAAGTGACATCACTCAGCATCATACTGACATTCAAGCAATGTGATGGTTGGGAAGGGTTAAGGTTAGGGTTAGCGTTTGATTATTGCAGTTTTTGATCTACCACTGTTAAAATTATGTATAAACTGCAGTCATTTATCTCTGTTAACATTTAATAGCTTCTTAACTTTGTATGGTCTTTAAATGAAAATGATAAATAAAGAAATAAATAATATAATAACTAATTAACTAATCAATGCAACTAGTAATTATTCTTGCTGTAGTTCGTATGATGTCCTTGATGACAATTAGAAAAATTAGCCCTGTATGGGACTGACGGTCAACTCCTACTTACTGCCAACTTCAAAGTCACGTGACACAAAAACTGGGATAAAAATAAAAAATCCGGCCCCGATAGGCTTTAGGTATTGCCCCCTGATTTATGAATCCGTGGTCATTTGCCAGCCCCCATTATAAATGGGGGAGGAGATAGCCGTTGAAAGTGGCCGAATTTTCGACTTTGAGGGGCTCGTGACCTTGACCTTGACCTTGGATCGGGTCATACTGCATATCGTCATGCATCACTCGTCGACCACTACCTACATACCAAATGTCATTGAAATTGAAAAAAAACTTTTTGCGGACGGACGGACGTACGTAGGGACGTACGGACGGACGGACATTTGAGACCCACTAATGTTATGAGGTTGACTCGTAGGAGTCAACCTAAAAATTGAATGACTGGTTAGAGTAGACAAGACAACTTATAACAAATAAGAAAATAGTACGACAAAGAATCCAGAAAACCATTCTCACAAATCTTTGTTGCATCACTTCAACTAGTAGCACCTGTGACAGACTACAAAGATTGAAATACAACGAGACGATCATACCGTCTTGTCCACGAATACCAACGCCGCCTGCAGGACCAGTATCACCAGAGAATCCAGTGGCACCAACTGATCCCTGATCACCAGGCGATCCAGGACGACCAGTGGGTCCTTGTGGACCTCGCTCACCTCTTGGTCCGATTATTCCGGCATCTCCCGGTGCTCCAGTGTTGCCACTTCTACCTATTGCGCCAGCGGTACCTGGCTGGCCTACAGGCCCAGCATTGCCTTTCACACCTCGAGCACCAGCGCCTCCCTGAGACCCGTCTGGTCCAGGACTACCTGGTTGACCGTCGAATCCCGGGAGTCCAGTAGCACCTTGCTGTCCCTGTGAGCCAGTCCAGCCAGTTGTACCTGCGTCCAGACATCAATGCAATCACTTGGTTCACACACACGCTCACGCTGACTCCGAATCATTCTTCTACGCTAGACTTACATCAGTTAGCTATGGAATTTCCATCCATCTTGTTATTGCTAATTTCACACTGAAGATACTCTGCTGCCGCTGGTTGCACTGCCGTCTCCTACCATACAGCATGCAATACACTACGATTGTAATTAATACACTGTGTCTCAAAAATCTGTCCATCTTTTTATTTCTTGAATAACTCTGTCAAAAATTAACTAATTTTGATGATTTTTGGTTCGTGAAATCCTGATAAAATTTGACATCGAAGCTTATAAATTTGCCCACTTCACCTGTCAGTTGTAGCTATTTTTCCTTGAGAAATCCAAAACGTCACTTCAACATAAAACGCCAATACGTATTTCTGATGACATGAAGTTATATGAAGTTGTGAAGTTGCCAATCATATATAAAAAGATACATTCTGTACAATATCAAAAAAGGTACAAAGCAAACGTTACGATATACGATACGGTATATTTACGTGCGCTCAAAAACTGGCATGATGGCCAGCTTAATCTAGAGCACGGCATAGAAACAATAAAATAAGGAAAAACTAAAAATAACAAGAACTCATCAGGAGATGAGATAGCGAACGTGAACTTTTTTACGACAATATCGCACACGTACTTCAAAATACCAAAAACGAGAACTTACTTCATTTAACAAATTAGACGATAGCTAGGCAAGTACTGCGCATTAAGTCTTGAATTTATGAAAATGCGACAGAATTTCCACCTTGCAGTTATAGAATATTTATACCGTGCGCGTCGCGCACTCCCTCTGCAAACGTTTACTACTAGACGTAGTAATCTAAATTGTCCATAGTTATGGCTTTGTCAGCCACTTTTACGCAATGCGCCCCAGAAACTACCAAATTTGGTAAAATAACGCCAAATAAAGGCCACTTCGCCGTTCAAGGTCATTCAAGGTCATGGTACCAATCGAAAGCTCATATACGACTTCCTATTAGTGATTACTACTATCTTACCTGCTATCTTGCACAGTTTGCGAGATATAGCCTTCGAAATGTCAAAAATCGCTATACTTGGTTACCCCTCTTGCATTTAAACCCCCTGACGGAGGGGTTTCCCTGAGACGATCTCCGTAAAATTTTCAGTGAATATCAATGGATGGCCAAGGTACCAAATGGCAAAGAAACATTACCGAAAATTTCAACCGGCTGAGTAGGTTGCACGAACGTTACAGACGACAGACAGACGGACGGGCGATAGCATATAGCGAACGTGAACGTGAGTTCACGTTCGCTAAAAACTTGAGTAGCTCAGAGGAAACGGCTACACAATAGTCCGTGAAGACAGTCGGGAAGGAAGAG
>Ga0209780_1000162_pt1 | contig 32031 bp, 25 predicted proteins | sample WorMetexBAHAMAS2_FD_187384 | JGI IMG/M metagenome (GOLD analysis project Ga0209780, IMG submission 187384) | Marine gutless worms symbiont microbial communities from Max Planck institute for Marine Microbiology, Germany - Inanidrilus exumae... | ecosystem: Host-associated > Annelida > Digestive...
GTCGATGCTGATGACCACCGGTCTTTCCTGTATGGAGTTTTCCCAGTCAGCCGGATCTCGGTGCTCTTGGGCTGGTTCGCTTCTTTTAGTTTGATATTTATGTCGCCCGTCGCCGATTTTGACCACAGTACCCAATTCCGGGTTTCCGAACTAGTGTGAATTCGTGCTACTTTGGTCCGGTTGACGGTTGTTTTACAGACATATCGTGCTGTGTGGTCACATCACGTACGAATCAGTGTCGAACTTCATGTCCGACTTTCTACACAAGGACCGCGAAGACGTCGATGTTGAACTCGTCATCATGAACAGGTCCAACTCGCACTGTTAGACGTCCAATACATAGGTTGACAGTGACGTACTTTCTTCGTTCTCATCTACGCCAACTGTTCTGAGCACCGTGATGTAGGGCAAGGAAATGTAAACATTTTGCATCACTTACAGTCAGATCGCCGATCTGGCGCGCTATAGCAATAAGCTTTCCTTAAACCGATTACATTTTGTTTGGGGTTTAAATAGCGTGACAAATCTTCACCAGTTAACTTCGCAAAGTTCGACATCATGCCCTGCAACACGTAGACCGTATCGTGATTCGTGACCATAGATTGCTCTGACGTCACTGCACCCTATGTATACACGGTGATGCAGAAACTGTCTGTGGTCACTGCGAGTCAAAAAATGTCCGCTTATCTGTAGTTTTCAGTGTTGGATGGAGGGAAAGTTTGCAGCCAAGAACATATTTCTTTAATCACTAATAGTTGTTCTATTGACTTTGCTTTCATCATCCAATTTCAGCACAAAGGGTACTTAAATTTTTGGCTCTATTTTGTACCTTTCTCTTTTACGACTGGCCATTTTTGCACGTGCGTAATCTGGAAGAAAACGACCTCGTTTCAACCTCGACCTCACCTATTTTCCACTTTAATTCTTGGCTTAGTTTTCGGCGAATATGTCGTTTTACGGGGATTCGTAATAGTTATAATATTTTGTTAAACAGGAAAGCAAATAATCCGACGTGTTCCGTGCTGTATTGCTTACGACAGTTGTGCACAGTGATACGCACACACAAATGTGAACAGTTCTTAAATTTGCATGTTGGTTTAGGTTTCACTTTCGTGTGTTTGTTCAGGTTTACCACTTATGTGTGTATGTATTATCTTAGATAACTTTATTCCTGTGTTGATTGCTGTTGTTGTGTTGGGTTTAGTGTCTTCGGTACCAAGCCAAGAGATTGACTGGGAAGGCGTTATTATGCGTGTAAAATGAGCATATTTGGCCAGGGAGTCCCGAGGTCTGGACCCCAGCCACAATAAAAGTGAAATTTTTACATATCCGATAAAAAAGATTGCTGTGATTACGTATATAATTCGTGCTGAAAATGTTTCCCCCAGACCTCCTAAATTTGGACCCTCTAGACAAAAATTCTAGCCATGCCGTTGTCCAATATGCCCATGAAACATTCGAGGTCTTCTATGTTATACGCGACTGAGGTTGTGCAACCGACATATGTATGAAATATGAATATGTGTGTATCGGTTTGTAGAAAAGAGCCAGACTTGGAGCTGGAAGGTCTGTTTAAGCGGCATTTTACTCAAGTCGAATTCTTTCAGGGAACTGTCATGGATGCCAACGACCTTCACCGAGTTAACGTAAATATGTTGCTGTCTTTCAGAGTTTTTTTTCTGTAATTCCATAAAAATCGGCGGTAATTTAGTATTTCATCTTAACCCTTGCATTTACCGTTGTTTATATCCTTCGAATGGTGATAATTTTGCGACGGAAATTTAAGGGAACTGTCAGATTACAGTGGGAAGAAAAATGCTAATTTATTTATTTATATATGATGTCACATTTACGTGCGTCTCTAGTAACGTTTATATGTGCAATGATTGTGTCAAAGATAATAGGTAACTATACACTGTGTCCCAAAAATATTTACCTTTTATTTTTTGAAAAATTACTCGATCTTGAATATTTTTGGTACGTAAAATCCCGAGAAATTTTTTTTACATCAAAAGCTTACAAATTTGCCCACCTCACCTGTTAGGTCTGTCTCTATGTCCGGATAATAAGTAACTAAGTTAGAAGGTCAAGGTCATAGGTTAAAGTTCGCGGTCATAGGAGCAAAATGTTGCTCTAAAGTGGTCGGTACAACTTCTGCAGTACCACAACAAGGTCTGGTCGCCTCTATTGAACTTACAACAACAACAACTAATAGACGGCACTTGTAACTGGTTTTTCACGAATTAACTTTCACTTTTTACGCCAGTCGACTATTTGTAGCCACTTTTCCTCGGGAAACCCAAAACAGACATATTTTTAGAGACACAGTGTAGATTATTTGGTTACGTTATGTTAAGCCCAAACTGCACAAGTAGAAAAAAGCGCACAACTCCAGATTAAATCACGGCGAACCGAAATCCTGGAAATGTGTACGAGTTATTTTGAACAAATATGTCCGTTCTCGTAATACTCCTACGGAAATGTGTGTACGCTGGCCGCGTTGCATGCTGCCGCCGGTAAATCACGTCGAGTATGCGCCGCGGGCCCTTTTTAAAGTTAGAAAAAAGATGGGACAGACAGACGGACGGACATCAGACCGATACATTACGCTTACCGCTAGACGCGGCCAGCGTAATAATCCTGCCGTCAGGCAGACGGACAGTCTGACAGACATTCAAAATCACGGATTGACGGAAAGAAAAACGGAACTAATATCGTAACGCTGACGTAATTAATCTATAGCTGTGTATAGGTGAAAGAAGCTGACGCCTGCTTGGTGCTTGCCAACAAGTACTGTGAGGAACCCGATGCTGAGGACGCAGCCAACATCCTCCGCGTCATCTCCATAAAAAATTATCACGCCAACATCAAGGTCATCATACAACTTCTGCAGTACCACAACAAGGTCTGGTCGCCTCTATTGAACTTACAACAACAACAACTAATAGACGGCACTTGTAACTGGTTTTTCACGAATTAACTTTCACTTTTTACGCCAGTCGACTTCTGGAATGTCTATAAATGCGACAAATTATCTAGAACTATGTTTCATATCACTTACAAAATTTGGACAACTCTTCTGCGGTCCATAACATACTGATTGACAAAATTTTATGAAAACCGACACATAACTTTGTGAACGGACAAAAACAAATAAACGGCGGAAAAGCTTTACCGGTGCCTAAGTGGCAGCAGTATCAGGGTAGTTAGGGGTCACGTACGGTTACTGAAAATAGCGGCATTTAATAGAGCTCATACGAGTTTCTATTAGCATTCGATAGTAACTATGTCCATATCTTGTACCGTTTTTGAGATATAGCAAGATATTGGTCGAAAATTGCCGATTTGAACCTACCTCACCTTTATTTGGCGCCCCGGTTGGGGGTGACGCCGTCGGAATTACTCCGAGACCTTTGGCATCAGAAAACTAGAATCCCTGGCGTTGTTTGCGTGATCCTGCGTTTAGCCGTTTTGGTACACTGCCGGCTTGTGACAGACGGACAGACGAACAGACAGATGGACAGACACACGACGACAGCATATACCGCGCTAGCGTAGCGTGGTAAAAACTGATTTTCTAGCTAAAGCGAACCTGATTGCAGTTGAAAGATCGCGCGATCGAATCACATAGCGCGGGCAGATGTTTTTTATCACGGCAGCTACTTTGATGTTCAGTCTTTGGCACGAGCTGCATACCCTTACTGCAGTGTCTATCGACTTCGCCACGGGACGATAAAATGGGTATCAGCTTTCGGGCTAAGTAACAGTAATAAATGGCGATGGCGCATGTGGACGACGAACCTTACGGATGGACTTACAGCCCAAGTAGTTGGTTTGGTTTAAAGGTCGTCAGCGGCTGCCTGGCGCTGAGTCTTGTATTCATCAACTAAACCACTCGAACTCTCACAAACTCAGCCCGCACGGCATCGCGATGCCTAAGGGCTTATATTTTACCGCTGTGGTTTTTTCTTCTTGTCAATGCCTAATCTCTGATGTCACTGAACGGATCTCAACCAAACGTGGAAACATATTCACTTACGACTGCTATTTGAAAAGTTTGGTCCGAACTACGCCGGGCATTTACCCCCCCCCACGGGCTGATGGGCAAAATAGCTTTTTCTGGGACCGACTTTGAACTTTGAGCGAACATATCTCATTATGTCTGCAACGGAACGATATCAACAATGGGAAACAAATTTGTCAATCTACAGGAATTCTCCTACATGCCCCCTAAAATTTGGTGAACTTTGGTCCAGAAACGGCTGAAAACGATTGGCGAGTTTTTGCCCACCACCCTAAATTTTTGCATTGGGAGACACTGCCAGCCTTACTGCATGGACGTTATATAACAGACAGCAGGCAAACTTTGGGACGTGTTATGTAGTGGCACGAGCTTACAGTTTAAAAAAACAGAATGCCGGGCGGGTTCACGCTGGGCTTTGCCACGCGTCTAGTTATTATCGTTATTAGCTGCGTGCGTTGTGTGTGCGGAGTAGTCGTACCTACTCAACATCCCGAGCTGGGACTGGAAGAGCGGAGACAATGCCGTCTGTCTCGCTGAGCTCAAACTTGGCTTCATCGCTCAGAGCTGTTTGGCGCCGGGATTCTCCACGCTGATGGCAAATCTCTTCACAATGAGATCGTACAAAGGGGTAAGTGAGTACTTATAACGTCTGTAATGAGGCTGTTGCTAGTTTACTGTGAGGTCTTTCCCACAAAAGGCTGCACTGCGCGTTGCATTGTGTCCGCCCGTCCGTCCGCCCGTCCATCGCATCGGATCGTCAACTCCAGACGTCTGGCCAAATAAACTTCAAATCTAGTATTCAATTTATTAGTGGCAAATGTGACCTGACTTCTCATGTTAAGAGTTAAAGGTCGCAGTCACTAAACCTCACATAGTTTAGAAACAAAGCTATTGAATGGATAGTCGCACGTCTTTTAAGTGCGGAATAAGTGTAAGTTATTCTAAAGCTTGTGTAGATAAAAGGTCGAAAGTCAAGATTATGGGGTCAGTATATTACTGCCGTCTGTTTGTTTCGCCATATGGTGACCAAGGCTTATGCGAATTTGAAACTGAGCTGTTGCCAGCTGGTGCCCGTTTATTGTGAGGTCTCCACAGCCTCCAACGGATTTCTTTACACGTCAACTTCTTCAACATTTAATCTGCTTCATAGTCTTCATTTGTTTCATGAAAGTATATTCCGCATGGCTAGATTTAATTTAGTGAGTTATAGTTAGATCTGTCATACAGCAAACGCGCAATCTTTCTATGGTCATTGCATTGCGTTGTTAATTTTTGCATAATTATATCGGCAAGAAATTTATTTGATTTTTAAATTCTTTTTATCTCAATGGTTGAGTGATAGTTACGTATGTGTGTGTTTTTTCTGTGTTTAAATTTTGATGCATCATGGCAGGAAAACGTGGTAAGTGCTTCAAATTCTTGTCCCTATTTCTATGCGTATGATTAACCTTCATAGCAGCGACATATTAGTTTCTTGTACTCAGTGTTATCCTGTGAAAATGCAAGCGTTTTTTCCGCCTGTAAGTTGTTATCCATGCCTTGAATTTGTTTCATGTCAGCAAGAAATATTATCAGTGTAAGTTTTAGTTAAAATACAAATATTAGATAGTTGCCCATCATTATAAAATAAATTTTAAAATAATAAAACATAAGAATTAATATGGTAGTACAAACATGAACTATAACAGTAAATCCTTTAAAACGACGTAAAGTCACATAAAGTCAATAAATATACCAAAATTAGCATACTGAGTAATTGCAAAACAACAGAAACTGCCTATGCTCTTGTGATTTAATCGTTATCCTAGCCGCCCACGCCGCCGAACGCCGCCGATTAAAACTGTGACGCCGCCGTCGCTTACCATGAGTATAGTCGGCGCGCCGCAGCCGCCGCCGGTCCTAAAAGACGCTCGCGCCACTGCCGACGCTGAGGCAGTCGGCGCAGAGCCCTTAGCCCAAGTACTCTTACACCAAAGATCATCGGTGAAGTCATCCCGTATGGCAGGTGGGGTATCAGGTAAAATTTGCGATTTTCGACCATCTGCCTAAATCCGGGAAACAATACAAGACGAAGCATAGTTATTACTGAATGCTAATAGGAAGTCCTGTGTAGTCTATCAAACGGTACCATTTTTCAGCGATCTCGAGTGACCCACATCTACCCAAAACCACTCCATTTTGTGATAAAGTTTACCGGTCTGCAGAGTCACGTGATTTGTTGAAGTGGCAGTAGGCTTGCATCAGCAGCGGTGTGGGCTATTCGAGCTGAAGGCAGATGTCGCAGTATAATATGAGGAGAGCGTGTTAGCGCGATACACTGCAGAGGGCGGTCTAGTAAATGAAGTCACGTGACAACGTGTCACGTGATCCCAACTATATACCGCGCCAGAGTCACGCCCGCTGTGTCATGTGACCCGACAGATGCGACGCCTAGTGACTGTCACAGTGATAATGAATCAGTGCTTCGTTAATGCGTCTTGCGGACGAGTAGCAATCTCTAGGGGGCTTAAGTCGTGGCAGATTGATTAGGCTACAGACGAGGCCGGCAGGTAGCCGTCTGTATTGGGGCAGGCTTAACAGAGTGATCACGGCGCTCACCCATATATAGGTAGTCATATCTGAAGCATCATAGTATGTATACCTACAACGTGGGCCATAAAGAAGTGCCACTTCATTTTAGTTTATGACTTCCGTGTGTCTTCGTGGAGTTCTGCATGTTTGTACCAATGAAAATAGGAAAAATACTCAACAATACAGTTAGGCTACTTAACGTTTCGATGACGTCACGACTATGAATGAATGAATGAAAATGCGAGGATTTTAAGTGCGTTTGAAAACCGACTGAGAGCCGGCTTTGTCTAACACACTATGTAAACAAATCAAGCCGTTGAGACAAAAGTAGGACTATATCACACTACAGTGTTTACTTCATCGAGTTACCGCGTATCTGATAATAATAATAATAATAATAAGTGGTCAGAGTAATTTGACGAGATGCCGCATCACCCCCGCGCACGAATCGTTCAATCGTTTGCAGCCGGAAACGTTTCGTTTAAACGGTTTCAACACTAAACGATTCGCGCATTCCTGTTACCTGAGCGTGCGATTTGAGGGAAGCGCTGCCATTGGTTGAAGCGACACGCCGAAGCGTTTAGCCAGTCGTTTGCAGCGGTGACGCGATAGCTTGCTGAGTGAACGGGAAGATTAATAGCTTTAAATCGCTGATTTCATATCAAGGCAAACGTCGATTTCCTAACGAACTACACCCATATAGGCCTATTGCCGAGCCAAGAGCTTTCCGTCGATGTATTGCGCGACTGTAAGCGTTCAGCCGTTATTGCGCAGCTCACTATTACAATGCTTCCTAATGGGACCGACTCCTACAAAAGTGCCCCTTCTCGTTTGGAAATCGGGACACCCATCTAATATATGGATCCTTGGGCCCATTCCAGTCAGCACCCCGAACAGCATGTCAATCGGTTCAGCCGATTTTGTAAGGCTCACGAACGTGACCAACAGACAGACCGACCTCGGCACTTCATGTGTAGCCATAGGCGGCGGCTGTCGCTAGCTAACGCTGCGATGCCGCTTAATAATAATAGCAATACAATGAATGAAATGAATTATGTTGAGTTTTGAAGATAAACTTTTGATCAAAACTGTGGGAACTAAATGATTGTCTACCAGAAGACTGATAGAAGAATTACCTCACAAAAATGGAAAAATACGAACATTGGACGACTTTCTGCGAAAGTTGCACACAGCAGGTTCCATCGAACGCACTGCAGCAAGCGGTCCGCTACGGTCATCGTATGCGGTTTTAAGTTTTATGAGGTAGTGCGAAGATACAGTTGCTACGAAGGCTGTAATTCTGTAATTGTTCTGTAGAGTATTCATTCCTGTTTTCGGTGGCAAAAGTGTAAAACCCCACTAAGAAACACGAGAGTTATAACCAAAAATAAAGCGGCACATTTTTGAGTCCCTAATCTATACTATTAATTTGTCAGATGATGTAACGCTGGGCGGAGCTTACGACGAGGACGATACTTTTCCAGTAGGTCTATAGGGTCAGGTGATTTGTTACAGTGGGCGGTAGGCTTGCAGCAGCAGCAGCAGAATCGACGTAGACTATTCGTGCTGAAGTCACAGAGAATGCAGCATGGTGGCGCACATTTGTAATTGCGACTCATGAGCAGCCCCAACCCCAAGCAGCATAATCCTGAATCTGTCCCTGTCCGTCATTACCATCAATATCAAGATCAACGTAGGCCCTATGACCATTTTCCGTGATTACTTGGGTTCGATTAGTAGTTCTCTGACGGTATTCAATGAAACCGGGATTGCTAGAGTTAGTTACAGTACCGGGAAGAACTTCGCACCCGAACGGAGGATGCAGACTTTCATGCTGCGTTCGTATGTACAAGATGTTTTTGTTGTGCCAGTCTCCGGAGATGCCGCAATGGCAGAACGACTACCTAAGAGGTACAGGTATGGAGATGTACACTGAATACCTGTCGCCTGCGTTCGCCGGACTTACCTTTCCCGAAGCAGCTGAGTAAGTCGTTGTCAGTCTGTACGTCTTTACTGATTCTCGGACTTTCTCACCTTTACCTTTAGCTTGGCGATCTTTGTCGGGGAAAAGTAAGATCATAATGCAATTCGCTACAATACAATCGAAAGTTTCAATGCCCGGCCATACAAGTCAGTAATCAGATCAGCTGTGCATTATAACTAAAGAAAGAACTACACTGTATCTAAAAACAATACATTTGACTCTTGATCATAACCTCGGCAAATATAGACCGATTTACAAAATTCTTTCACTGTCAGATTTCTGAGTAAATTTTATACCTATATCTTAAAAATTCTCCACTTCACCCTAAGTATGCTGCCAATTTCAATGGCATAGTGCATATGAGACCTCATAATTCATCTTGCAAGATACGACGCCGCCTTAAAAGCTCAGGTCTAAATCCTATGCCTACAAAATCTGGAAAACAATGCAGCAGTGCTCAGAAGAGGATCCGTGATGTCAGCAAACTGAAGCAGTGGATGATTGACGCGTAACATGGGCTGTAGCAGACAGTCATTGACGAAGCTCACACCACTGAATGGCGTAAATGTCTGCGAGCTTGTGTTTGTATTACAAATGGACGTTTTCATCACTTGCTTTAACTTTCGGAGTTCGGACTGTTTATTACGCAGGTGGACTGCAGTAGACAGTAGGTATTAGCTACAAACACTCGATGAAGTCGTTTGCTGTATTAACTTCACGGAGGTTGTCGTCAAATCGTATTCCCAACATTCTTGCATTATCTGTATTCTGTAGCAACACAGCTGAGGTGAGGTGGAATACCCTGTAACACTTACATAAAGACTTTCCATGGGAATCGGTCAGTGAAAGAATTTTGAAAATCGATCTACATTTGCTGAAATTATGATCAAAAGTCAAGTGCATTGTTTTTTAGACACAGTGTACAGTCTGTTGTTGCTACGATACGATACGATACGATACGGTAGATTAACGTGCGCTCAAAAGCTTACGAGATGGACAACTTAATCTAGCGCATGGCACAAAAACGAAAAATAAGGGGAAAATGAAAACAAAAACCAAGTAGCTCAGAAGAAACGGTCCAGGCAATAGTCCGTGAAGGCAGTCCGAACAACACTGGTGTGACGTTGTCATCAATGGTGTGTAAAATACGTCGAAGTCTCGGCGCTTTCGGCGCCTCGGTTTCATCCCCCACTGCTTTTTTCTTAGTTCGACCACCGATTTCAAGTACGAGTAGACGTACAAGTACGTGATAAGAAGGATTACTTACAATACATTTAGGCCGCATAGCATGCACGCAATGCATAGATTCGGCCTATAGCTGTAGTTGTCGTATGCAGCGTGGTCCGTGTGTTTGTCTGTGTGTTCGTTATACGGGCGAGCTGTAAAAAACGGCTGAACCGATCGAAATGCTGTTTGGGGGCGGGCTGACTCATGTTGGTCCAGGTGTTCATGCATTAGATGGGATCTAGATCCCCACGGGAATGAGCACTTGGCGGAACATGTGCCAGCGCATTGTAATGTACCTACGCATGACTGCATGACTGCCCAGAACACGCAGTGGACGAATGCAGTCGCCGCTGCGAGGGGTGACAAGACAAGACGGCGATGCGACCTCTTGTCAAATTACTTTCTTTGGACACTTGTTAAATTACTGGGGTTTAAAATAGTTCCCCGTACCACATGGTTGTCATGGCGACGGGCTGTCGGCTGCACAGGTTCTGTTTCATTAAGCTGAATCTGCTGCTGATCGCTATCGAGATCGCAGGAGACGACGGCGTGGACACGAACATTGCCATCAACCCGGACTCCAACATCAAGATCGACTTGAACTTCCAAGGATTCTTCATTGCCGAGTCGGCCGATGACGTCAAACGGTTCGTCTAGCAACTGTCAACATTTTACAGTTACACGGATTGGTGTGGTGTGGTTAACATTTGGATTTTGTTACAGGACACAAGCAACACGAACAATTATTCGAACTAGATGGAAAATACTCTGAGAGAGTACAACTCCACGAGAAAGCGAAATTTGGGTTTTTTTCGCCAACACTTGGCAACAAGTGCTGTAGTTGTTGTATGTAGATCCCCCGTGGGGGATCTTGGCAACACTTGCCACACCTACTATTAGAAGTATAAAATGTAAACAATCGCCGGTTTGCGTAGTTCTTTGACCGTTACTTCCACATGCCTGTACCGATCGTATACTCTTAGGATTCAAATATCAGCTATTAAGACGGCCTCATATCTTGCAAGATAAATTCTGAGGTTTCAAATGCAATTGCCATTGGTTTTTATCTTTGCCTTTTGCTTTTCTGTTTTCTCTGATTGCTGCGAAAGTCTCATCAGATATCCATTTCTTTTTCTTTTGCGAGTTGACGCATCCAGGTGATATCGCCAACGTAATCACCCACGTCAAAACTTACGTCAATCGGTTCAGGGGTTTCGAAGTTCTGATACCCCCGATTTTACCGTTCTTCATAGGCTTAGCTGGCCGCCTTTACAACATTATAAGCGGTGACTGTAGTTTCTGATACGTTCGGTAAGCTATCAACAAAACACGGAGATCAGGGTCTATTTAGTGTAGCTAACCTGCAATACTTGTATCTGATATTTTATCTACTTATATTTAGCACACCGATTGATATTGCTATGTAGGGCGTTGTACTACTGTCGAACGTGTCACGGTGACGTCACCAACATCAAAGTCATCAAGAAATGCCGCTGTCGATCCAGTGAGATAGGCGTTCTTTTTGTTTTTAAAAATAAATAGTAATCATCAGTTCGATTGCGTTAATTCTCTTCGCGGTTCTTCGTGACTTTTGTAATTATAGCATGGTGTGTGTTTTCAAGCAGTGGTTAAAGTAAGCCGGAACGCACAGGAACGCCGTCCCGGGGCCCCGAATTTGTCCCGTTAGCGTTCCTGGGCCCATAAACAAGTAAAATTAAGCTGGAACGCACGTTCAAGGACCCCAAACGTACAGCATGTAAGCGGTATCATTTAACGATCTGTTTCTTCCAGCTATATTGCAGTTTCCACATTATTTGCAGTGTACATATGCCACAGTGTGTGACCTTTGACTACTTTGGGGTCGACTGCGAGAAGCAGACCCGTGTCGAAGGTAACTCTGCATGGGGCCGTCGTGTAGCTTTGGGGCCCGCAGACAAACCAGGGGTCCCCACATTTTAAGAGAGTTTCTGGGCCCAAAAAATATACTTTAACCATTGGTGTTTTGTTTTTCGGTGATTTAACACTATCAGATCAATCAAATCAAATTTATTGAACAGCAAAGAGCTGAAAACCACTTACAGGTTGCTGAAACAATAAACATACTTATAGTACACACTGGAGTGACTAGACTGTCGGTTGTCGCGAGGAAAATCACCCGTCTCTAAAAAGTTCCGTTCCAAAATTCCGAACCGTTTTGTAAAATTTGAGGGACCCGATCTATACCATATCGAGTGAAATAGCAAGAGCTCAGCAACTGACAGGATGGCCAACCGTGGCGTATGGATAACATAAATATTCTACCTCCAACATCCAACTTCGGGGGAAAGTCTCCATTTCCGTGAGTGGATTCGGACGCCAATGATATGCCTCATACGAAAACTGTTACTGTTACTGGTGTTTAACGTCGCTTAACATAGCAGAGATGATCAGCGACAACTCACATCAAAAACCAACTCGATCCGTTTAAGTAGCGTTCTCTGCACTGCGGCCGTAACGCGCGTGTTACGGCCGTCGACGGCCGTAGCACTCCGTCGACGGCGATCGACCGTGATCGAACGTGTGCGAACGCGGGGGACTGTTTCAAAAATCTAGCACTGCTAGATTTTAGTATAGCGTTCTCACTGACGTTTTTCATGTAAACAAGGTGTCGCCCTAAGGGAACGTCACCGTGCTGGCCCGTCGTGCAGTGTCGGCCGCCCGACCGCCCACGCTCCTGGCCGCCAGCGCGCCGACCGTCCACGCGCCCGGCGGCCGGCCCGCCCGCCCGCCGGCAGTGTTACAGACGACGACAGACGACAGACGACCGATGACGACGAGACACGACGATGACAGACGACAGCCAGCAAAACAATACTGGCCCATTAGGCGGGCCAGTAATAATATGCGATGACGACGTCTACATAACTACTGCTGTCGCTATACATTCTTTACATTCTTATTACTGCGCAATCAACACACCATTTAAGACGTAATATTCAAATGACATTCATATGCCACAGTCACACTGAAGGTGTCCGCTAACGTGGGCGTGCGGTCAACAGTGTGCGTACGCCGTCGACGATGTTCGAACATCAAGCAATGCTAGATTTTGCGACCGTTCCCGCGTTTGCACAAGTTTTATCGCGGTACCGCCGTGACGCCGTCGACGGCGTGCTACGGCCGTCGACGGCCGTACACATGCGCGTTACGGCCGCAGTAAGAACGCTACTTTAGGCGTTCAGCCGCAATACCTTGAAGGTCACTTTAGATGATTGTAAATGCAATACCTTGAGAAATATAGCACTATTAACTACGATTTGTTTACACATGAATCGGAAGGCATATGATTGTGTCCTGTAATTTCCACGCTCGTTCCAATACTAAAAGACTTCTCGTTGTCACAGCAGTCTCGTAAGCTTACGCTGTAAAAGTGGTAATATCTTGGAAATGGTGCAAGATAGAGATGTTGTTACTGTAGCACACTAACAGGAAGTGATATACGGCATACCGAATCGCGCCATTTCGGATGACCTTGAATGACCTTCAAGGTCCTTTAGGCCTACCTAATACGGGCCTTTTCCAGTGCAGTTTTCGTACAGTTGTGCAGCAGATGACAATATTTTAACTGACACAGTGCATCGCGCGGTTTCTCTGCTATAGCTGAGCTTCTTGTTTTCGAATACGTGTACATTAGAACGTAACTGTTGTTGTGTGGACAGCGTTAAGTAAAAAGTCGCCTTTCATGTTCCGAAATGCGGAGAAAACTGCAGACGTCGACCAGGGTTGGTTCATTACTGTAGTTGCAAAATAAAAATAACGACAACAGTGGCATTTTTTATAACTCTGTAGTTATATAAACTTTATTATCATAGTTATCACCCACGCCAGCTATATAGCCGCCGGCGTCGGTAGGGCGTTGAGTCGCGTCTGTTTGTCTGTTTGTCCGCGCTCTAAAAGGAAAACGGCTTGAGCTATCAGCACCAAAGTCGGTAAACATATGGTAAGTAAGTAAAAGTAAAGTAAAGTATAGTAAAGTGACATTTGTATAGCGCATTGCGTAAACACCTCTAATGCGCTCAGAATGACACATGTTAACCAGGGATCACACAGTTTTACCTGCCACCTACACGTTTATCCACGTATGGAATGAACCATCCTACCTTTACTCCGTAGGCATTTACCAGATGGCGCCACCCGAGCGGGGTAGCACACATCCGATTCCAGCTTATTACTCATTTATCGACCTCGGAAGGATGAAAGGTTGAGTTGGCCTAATTGGCTGACCTATAGCGGACGGTTTACCCACATATGTAGTCACCCATCAGCTGCCGGTCAAGCGCAAGACTACACAGGGAAAGTTCGCCGGCCAAAGACCGACGTTCTATCACTGTGCCACGCAACCAACTTGTCCATGACAGGACCTTGGCATGCACTGACCCTGAGGTCAAAAGGTCTAAGGTCAAATCCTAACCCTAACCCTCGGGTTACGGTTTTAACCTTTGCTATGGGATGGGCTGGGATTCGCCTGGTGTGGGTATGCATGTCGATACGACTGCACGTTTCTCTATTTTTAGTTTATTATTTAAGGTAGATTTATAGTAATATTATAGTTAGATTATAGTTAGTCGTTAGTTGATACAATAGTTGTTTTAACTTAATCTTCAAGATCCGGGTTGCTTATCTCAGCACATGCTGAGCTTTTGTTATTTGTTATTATAAGCTTTTGTTTTGTTATGTCATCGAATGTGTCAGTGATGACGGCGCCGTTTCTGCAGTCGGATAACAAGAAAATGTCTCCGCCATTGCGCAAGAAAACGGGTCGCTCCGCTACTTCACTGTCAAAGTCAGTGTTTAGGAATTTCTTATTGATTATTGTATGCTGAAGGCTGCGGCCGATTTTCACAATTACTTTGGGCCTGTCTGCCGTTTTCATAGCTTTATCCTCGGCGGAGAAATCCTCAACCGTACAAACACACACAAAATTACAAACAAACAGTAACTGATATATCCACACCTTGCCTATCGACATGTGTATAATAAGCTTATAAAATATACGCAATTTCTATACTGCCAGTGAAGGTCTTATCAGCAAATGACAGTGGTCAGTGAGTTATAGAAGACGCCATCCAATCATTCTGCGTGCCCAGGAAATTGATGTCGAAATATGCGCACTGGTAATCCATACACAAATTATCCGACCGGACTATGGATTGAACCTCGGTCCGCACAGATCACGGTCGCGATGTCACAGAGATAGATAGGCTTAGGTCGGCGGTGTTGGACTGAGCGAGCGCGCGACACTTGTTGATCCAGTGTGGGCGCGTCGCCGTTATTGATTGATGGCGGAAGTTGTTACGTTGCCTAGCAACCTTCATCAGTAGCAGGAGCTCCATCTATGCCCGTTAAATCGCTGTCAGTCTAACGCGAAGCCCAGCGAAACCTCACTGCGAATGCGACCTGCGGCCGGCTAACAGACTTATACTCAACTTGCCTTCAACTTAAGCCGATTTTGCCCGTCTGTCCGTGTAACTGACGCGCTTCACTCTTCATACTCGATGCCTGATAGCACAATTCGATCTCAGCGTCAACCGCACGCTTAAGTCGACGACATAGAAATCGCCGACAGTTGAATCCGATTTCTGCTATACGAGCTTGTGCCAAAAATCGGTGTCGTCAATTGGCGCCGATTTGATTGGATTGGTTATCAGTTGAATAACTAATGCAGCTACATCTGCTGCCATTTGACACAATTATTCATAACAGCCGTGTTTTATTCGAAAAACATTGTTCCTTATCAGGAAATACTGTAACTATGCATTTCTGTAGGTTTTGTAAGTTTTTGGCTCTCCCTTTAGCATTGTGTTTTTCCTTTATAATGCGTGTGTGTACGTTTGTATATAGCTACAGTATGTTTGATTCACGGATGTATGTATATACTTGTGTATGTTTCCTTGTCATAGCTTTGTGTTTCTTCTTTTCATTTTTATTGTTATGCTTCTATAGACATTTTTGTCTGAAGTAAACTTCATGATGATGATGATGATAATGATAACCAAGGTCTGCAGGTTGCCAAATCAGGACACTGGTCAACGAGTTCAGTGTTTAGCCTAAAAAGTCTACATCTTTGGACTCAATGTAAGCTTTTTGTGACACTTCACCTTAAGCCGGGCGTAGCGCATGCTGTCAAAGAATCAAATACTGAGGCACCTTCTGTTGCCGTCGACTTACCATCAAAACTGAAACTCTGCTGACATTCATTTGCCAATTTGTGGATCATCATTACAACAGGTTTTGATTTTAATTGCACCCGAAATTGCATTTTTGTTCGTCATGTACACGTGCATTATTGTGTACGGTGCAGAAACTTCGCTCCCGCCGCGCACCCGACCAGTTTTCCGGCGCCGCTGAGCAGCAAGGACGTCGTCGTCAGTCTGGGAAAAATGGACTCACGCGTCGACGCGGAACCGGATGCACGACAGTTCGACTCGACCGGCATGTTCCACTGGTGTTCACCCCAGGCCATGTCCAACTGCGTCATTGTGAGTTCATCTCTTCACCGTCGCAACTAGAAAAACTGTCCTCGATCAAGGATAGAGGTCAGACCGACCACGTTACTGCGTTAATTCGCCCATACGCGCAGGAAGTTGACCTTTGACCTTAACCCATGCCATAATTTGGCCCTGTTGTACGGTATTTTTGTGTTATCAGCTGATGCCAGAAATCTTATCGATCGAACTAGAACGACTTAGACGCGTCTTGTTTTATACGATCCAACCATTGATGGGGCGCGCGTGTAGTTCAGGATTAGGTTGTGATATTGATTTACTGTCATCTTTCTAGCGCTACTTGAGCAATCCTGTTTTTGCACAATTTCCAACAATGTAAAATTTCGTTTTCTTCTTCTTCTTGGTCGTCGTCGTCGTCGTTGTTTTGATGTTGTTATGGTTACTAATCGTAAACGTTGTAATTACTTCTGTTTTCATTAGTGTTTTTAAGTTATTGATGTGGTTCGAATGGTTGTTGTTAATAGGCTAACAGTAATAGTAACGTAGTGATGATCGTAGTGTACATTGTGTAGACTCGAGAACAAGCCGCGATGACAATTCTGACCAATCACGTGGTTGTCTGCCTGTTTGCCGACGCTCACTCGGCTCTGATTGGTCTACGTAACCTCATCATGCCGCTGCGCGCCAGCAACTTCGATTATGAGGAACTCAAACACGTTATAATTGTTGGCGACAAGGAATACATTCGCAAAGAATGGAAAAGCCTCTGCAGCTTTCCGAAAATTAGCATCTTAAACGTACGTTGTTCGTGTTTGGCTTTAGACCAACGGCAGGCCTAGGCCCCTAAGTTTGGCTTAAAAAGCAAGGAGAGTACGTAGGGCCTAACCTTAATCATTTTTGGTAGCTGAGATAATAGGCCGTATGCTGTTCCCTTAAAAAGTGAACCATTGCTACACTGCTGCTTATGTCTCAGGAATCCACATAACTGCAATTGACGTATAAAGGTTATATTGGTAAAGTGGTAATATAACTAATAAGAATATGTAGGCCTAATATAAGAACCAAACTATTAATGATAATCTATCTCCTACTTTGTTTCACTTACGCTTGGATAAAGCATCGTATTATTTTTGTACATGACAGCATCTTCAACCTGTGCTATATAAAGTAGAATAGGATTTAAAATTACCTGAAATTGCTTTCTGTCCCTAGTCGTCGTAAACATTCTTACAAATTTTGATCGAATGAGGAATTAAATGTATTAAAAGACGCAGCTAATTAATTCAGATAAGATTTGGAAAGCAGCAGGTAAACGGCGACAGGGACCCATTTTTAACAAACGCCAACTTTGTTGAGCGCAGTATCGCAAAGGTGTACGAAAGGGGCAACACTCAACAGCTGAATTTGGCTAGATACACAAACGAAACGACTTACACGAGACGCTCATGGATAAAAATGGCTCGACCTTCATGAATGTTTGGAAGCGTTTTAGAGCGTTGCATATGGGTCGCGCGGTAAAAATGATACTCTTAGTACTATGGCGTTGTGGTTGTGTTGCAGGGTTCGCCGTTGAATCGCGCCAACCTGCGAGCGGTTCACATCAACCTGTGCGACATGTGCGTCATTCTGTCTGCTCGCAACTCGAGCGCCGACGACAACAACCTCGTCGACAAGGAGGCGATCCTGTGCTCGCTCAACATCAAGGCGATGACGTTCGACGACACTGTCGGCCTCCTGCAGGCCTCCATCACCCAGTCCGGTCTCAGTATGTATTGCAACGCCGGCCGTGATCGATTTGTCAAAACCGAAACCAGTTTCGCGAATCTGGTGAAACCCGTGCTTCGACGTAGGTTTCACCTGTTTCACTGGCGAGTGGCGAAACCGGAATTGCTCCCGGCGTAGTCACGGCGTCGGCGGCGAAAAGTGTTAACGCTGACGGCAGCGAATAAATGAATGAATGAATTTGATGGATAAAACCATAGGACAAGAACGGTCAAAAGACCACTTGCACTTGCTCTTAACATAGCAAAACATACATAAGACACACAATAAAATACAAACCTAGATACAAACATACACAAAAAAAGGTTGAAAGACTAAAGCAAGCAATATTTAACTAAATCAACACGATCCAGTATATGGTCGCTTAAAAGCATTTGAACTGGAGGCTTTCGTTTCGTTAGACTTACGCGAGTGACGATACTCACGAGGACAGCAAATAGGCCGCTCCCTTCCAATTTGCTTGCGGCGAAGACTTGCTAGCATACTGACAGTTCTTTAGCTAATGCGGTCCCATGTCGACAATGATGTTTGCTCCACGTACCAAGCAGTGAGGAGCGTTATCAGCACGCCGTTTTACCGTTTTACTTTGCTCTCAGCATGCGCAGCCTACCTGTTAAAACTGTTGCGAAGTCAAGGCCTTCCAATACAGCAGTTACATATGGTCTTTGCGGTCTTGATATTTTTCTGTATTATTTATGCACTCCTAACCGGGACTCAGACCTATTCCACACAGCTGGAATCCGGTATCTATCGGGTGGGATCTGGTGAATAAACAGCGAGACGCTGCAGTTTAACCCATTTTAGCTCAATGTTCCCAAAATAGCTGCACTAATTTATGGATTTGATGCCAAGCTGGCTAACCGACTGTTTTTAGTTTTGGACTTTTCGGTACTCTGGCGTTCAACCCTGAGCGCCAGAGTGCCCGAAAGTCAAAAACGGTCGGTTAGCCAGCCTCAGCCTGGCATCGAATCCTCAGTCACTGTCCCCTTTTGGAACTCTGTGCAAAAATGGTCATACTATGATACTTCACAGTAATGTTTTGCCACAGGAGTGTTTTTTTCGAAGCTTAGAATCCGCGCCCCTACCCCCGCCCGCAGCCGGTCTGCGCCCGTCGTCCGTCCGCGCCCACCGCCTGGGCCCGGCCCTCGCCTGTCCGACCGCCAACGTAAGCCACGCCCATGACCAGATTCACAATCCGCTTATTATATATAGATACAGTATACTGCTTTAGTGCTTGGTGACGAGGCTCGTATGGGTGAATAACTTGACTAAGGTGTTACCTGACAGCAGAATAGACCTTCGAGTCGCGTGTCTAACTCCGTAACCATTACATTATCCTGCTATAATGTGATACAGGTGCAGACTGTTTTGACGTATGTATATTACTTATCTTTTATGGTAGGTTATCTACCGGCTGTTACGACGCCGTGTCAGCCTGCGCAAACGCCGGCTTCGCGTCGTGTTGGGCTCTGCTCCGGTATCGACATACCGATGATTACCGAACTCGGTGAGCGAGTTATATATTCTACCTCGCCAGACCACTCACTCATAAATACTCACGCGGTTACCTCAGCGAACATAAACAGTGTTTTCGCATTCGCACCCGTCTTCCGTTTATACCTGCGCGAAGCAGAGAGTAAATGAGATACGTGTTTGGAATTTGTTAAATTCTCTCTCTGTCTCTCGCTCTGCATTAGCCGGATTTCTCAAATAGTCGTGGATGGGTTTTCATAAAAAAATGCAGGACCGGTTGGATTTGTGACTGTAAAGCTCCGACTGGTTGTTTTAGTTTGCTTGTATGGATTCGTTCTATACGCGCCCAAACCACTGCAGTCTTCGTTCACGAATTCTTCCCAGGGTGCTGTAATCTGATCGTAGTTAGATGCGTACGCCTGTTCTGTTCTGTTCTTTAGCCTTCCTCGATCCGAGGGTTGGCCACACCATGGACGTAGCCTACTTTCTCCATTTATCTCGTACGCCTACGTTATATAAAACACGCGTGCCGTATGTTTACGCATACCTTTCAGTTATCAGACGATACGCGAAGTCGCGCGCCTTTCGCTCAAGCCTCGATAGCAATAGATACTACTATTAATGAAGTACCGACAATTTGCCGGTGAAACGACGCGCGCATTCAGCAGTCAGCGCAACTACTGTGAAATTTTAATGCCACAAGGTGTCGCCCTAACGGCCCGAGACGTAACACTACTGGCCCGCCGTGCAGTGTTACCGTGGACCTGTAATTAGACTGGAGGCGGCTTGGCGTCATCGCCTGGCCTGCGCGGGTGAAGCCGCCTGCAGGCCGGCCGTGGAGTGTTACAGACGACAACGACGACAGACGACATACAACGACAGACGCCAGCGACCGTTACTAATCTGGCCCCCTACACTATATGTAGGCAGGCCAGTAATAATGGAGTACAGTATATCGTAAATTATTTTGCACAGCGTTCGTATAACGTGCGGTAAATAACGCACGCGCATCGTACGTACGTACGACGACCTACGATCTATGATTCATCAGTCTTCAAACACTCTCACACATGTTATTAGCAACATAAGCGTCGCACGGCTTCTTACAGGTACAGTGTAACAGCAATAGAAACAGCAAGAGAACAGTTTGCATATTACAAAACTACGATTACTAGAAATAAACAAACTATGCACAATGACATTGCGTATAAAACTTTTGAACTATATAAAACATACTTTACAGTGTCGCAGTAATTGTTTCAAAGTTAATGAAGATATAAAACCAATAAAAGAACTAGAATTAGTTCCGTTTGGTGAGAGTTCGTTCCATATTGGCAGGACTCGGTATGGGTATCTGCTGAATCTGATACTGCTGAGCAAGGTGGTGGGTACAGGTGGTATTATTGGTGACGTCGACTAGCTCAATGAAAATTTTGAATAACTAGAAAAACTATCGTCGACGGAGGATCGAGATTAGACCGACCGCGTTACTGCGTTACCGCGCCCATAAGCGCTGAACATTGACCTTTAACCTTGATCTATGGCCTCGACTTTCAATTCTAGGCGCGCTATGGTCGTGTCCCACACACATACAACACGGTTGACGAGTGTCGATTCTGTACGGGTCAAAGTTCAAAGGTCAGTCGGTTCAAAAAAGAGTGGAAACTAACGGACGGACTTAGGCTATCGATCGCTTTACTTTCTCGGCTAACGCGGTCGACAAAAATGTCAGTAAGTTTAACGGTGTATGAGTAAGGCTTTGTCGTCTATGATTTCGTACACTAACTTGCTTACTTACTTACTTACCTAGGTAACGACGCGAACGTGCAGTTTCTGGACCAGGATGACGATGATGATCCAGATACCGAGCTGTACATGACGCAGCCGTTCGCTTGCGGCACGGCGTTCGCCGTCAGCGTCCTTGATTCACTCATGAGCACGGTTTGCTTGTCTGTCTGTCTGTTTGTTCTTCTCACTATCTGTCTATTGCTGTTTACTCCATATCCTTATCTCATTGTTCGCCTCAAGTAGAGTAGCGAATACATTTCTACTGGAAAAATGTCGCATCTTATACGTATAGTAAAATTTTACGTGTAAACTACAAAGCCCTCATTCGACCACCTTAGCACAACGAACTCGACAAACAACCAATAAATTGTGTTGTATGCACGTTTGATGCTGCCATCTGGCGATTCAGAACTCATATACGTGACCTTGTCCACGCAGTACATAGCCGAAAATGAAAATTTTTCATCTTGTGACCTTGGATTTGGACATACGACATTAAACCTTTAAACTTGACCTAGTTAGTGTCACAGCGAACCAGCGTGCAAGATAGCTGGATCAAAAGCCATTTCGTTCAAAACTAATTGTCGAAGCATACACACAGACAAAAACAACACAGACACAAACTGACTGATCGGTGACTACATAAGTATGTAGAAATACGCAGTAGCGTCTGAAGAACATTAACCTGCCAACTCATACACCCTTTACAGCATACAGCCGGTTGAGGGGTGTTGATTCTGTATGGGTCAAAATTATCCTCTCGACTGAAAAGACGAGTCCCATTAACACAGGGCTGGCGCTACGGAGCAGCCTTCGAGGCCGTTGTTTTGGTGCGGATGTAAACCGAATATTTCGATGTACGCTAGCTTAGATGAAAAGTGTTAATCGATCATATCCATTCCATACATCGGAGTTCTGCATTTTATCGCGACGAAAGCCTTGTGGCCGAAATTAGTTAATCATGCCTCAAAATGTAGCCTGATACTGTCTTAACTGGACTACTGCAACTCACTAGCAGCACTCGGTCGTTGCATCGAGTCCAGAACGACGCAGCCAAGATCGTTCTACAAGTCCCAACATGATCTCAATCTCATGCATGGCCACTGCTACGCCAGTTAACACTGGCTACCAGTCCGTCACAGTCCTCTCGACTAAAAAGACGAGTCCCATTAACACAGGGCTGGCGCTACGGAGCAGCCTTCGCTGTGTTGACCTACAAGGTCCGCAGCTCTACAGCACCATCTTATCTCATTCTTCACATCAAGTTGCGCGAGTGTGCATGGACGCTACGCTCGTCCGGCGATCCGCTCCTTGACAACACATGCACTAGGACTGAGATTGTGATTTGTGAAGCATGCTTTTCGACACTTTGTGCCGTGTGTCTGGAACTTACTTCTTGTATCTGTTATCACAAGTGACTCTCTGCCAGTATTTAAATTTAGACTAAAGACACTTTTCCATCTAGCGTTTGACTAGCACACACGATCAGACTGACCGCCACAAGCGGCTCTGATGTCACGACCGTGCGGCGGTATAGAAATGTGATGATGATGATGATCATTATTATTATTATTATTATTATTATTATTATAAGTAAATAAGTAAGTAAGTGACTTGTATAGCCGGTAGTGGATGTCGTGTGCAGACGTACTTCAACGATAACGCACTGACGCTGATACGAACGCTGATAACGGGCGGAGCGACACCGGAACTGGAGCAGATTCTCGCAGAGGGTGTCGGGATGCGTGGCGGCTACAGCACCAGCGAGATGCTGGCACACAGAAACCGCTGTCGCGTCGCACACATCACTTTCGACGACGCCTCCCTAGTTCAGTACACGGTGAGAGCATGCCGCGGTATTGCAGTGTTGCATACACTTTGCTGAGGATTGTTAGCGGGCAAATTACAGCAACCGAAGAGGACAAACTGAGCGACGGGGGTGCCCCTTCCCGTTAGCACTGGGTCGGTTCCCCTCCTTTTAATTTTTAAAAAAAAATCACTGAACTGGTGCGTTCTGATGCAGTTTCTTGCAGATTACAGATTTCACAGTTTGCTGGCCCATAACTGGCCAGGGAGACACCTGTCCCGTATAGTATGCGTAATGCGAGATACATTGTACGGTAAATGAATGCTGCTGTACAAGGTTAAAATATCACTCATTATCTTCATATATCATAATAATTTACCACGATATTTTACATTCTTCGTGGAATCCAGCAACGGGCATAAGTGAGTCAGAAATTTACTTTAATTCGGACCGTCCGTTCGTTCTAAGTCGACGAAAACCGAATCTTGCTACCTATTGGGTGAAAGCTCATTTTTGTTGAAAAGGAGTGTCCGACGTCAGTTCTTCGGTTATTTTTTATGACTCACGTGTTCGATTCTTGAATTCTCGTGCAGATGAACAACCAGAAAAGTGTACAAAACAAGTTTAGCTGTCGCAGAGAAACCGCGCGACTCTGCATGTTAGAAATAGCCTGCTTTGCGCATTAAAAACGTACAATTTTTTTATTGTACACTTGCAGCTATTAAACTTTATCCTAGTTTTTATAACAGTACATTGCATGACTTTGAGCAGACATTCAAGGTCACAAAGAGTATCTCGTAGTGAATACTCGTACACGATTCGAGTTGTCGATATTGTAGAAGTTTCGAAAAAAGCATGTATAAAATGACAAGATAGTGTGCATTAAAGGGGAAAATTGTGACTACAGCTGTCGTTCGTTGAAAGGATTGAATCGATGATCTGGCGCGAACCGTTTGTGCGTAGGATGGTACGAAGTACGGAGAAATGTTCGCGCACCTGTTGAAGTCGTTCGGCATTCTGTGCATCGGTCTGTATCGTTTCCGCGACACGGCCACCAGCGTCGAGCAGAATCCGTGCGCCAAACGCTACGTCATCACCAATCCGCCGGCTGATTTCAAGCTGCTCGCCTCAGACAAGGTTTCCCGCATCGTCTTGTTGTCTCGTAGTGCCAAACACCGAATACAGACAGATTAAGAGCGTGGTCGATTAATCGAAGCCGTTTTCAGATTCACAGTGAATCCAATTTTAGTTTCGCTCTACAAGTTGATCAATCAGTTTCGCTTATTTTTACAGTAGCAAATGAACAAATAAACTTGAAAGCCCTTCACTACAGGTCGACATACCGTTTTAGCTACATGTGAATTTTAAGCTGGCTGTTAGTTGTTCACAGTTTACGATTCAGGTCTGGTTCACTGGTTTTTCCAACTTTACTTTCACTTTTCAATCAGTTGATTAGCATAGAAGCATTCTTCCTTCTGTGACGTTAAACGTTGACCTAAGATCTTGTCATTCGATTTTTAAACAAGACAGGATGGAGGTGAACTAGCATGTACTATATTTACGTCAAACGTCACTTCGTTCGAAAGTTATCATCGGGACAAACACAACCAGTGTTAGTGATTGATAGTGATAGTTCCTTAAAGATAAGAGAGTGATTGATTGATTGATTAATTGATTGATTGATGGAATGTGTTCGCCGTCTGTCATTGCTTTTGTGTTCGTTTTATTGTTTATTTAGATTAGTTTTAACTGTATCTTAAATCTGTTTTATTCGCGCGCTATATGCTGGTGGTAGTCTAACTATATTGTAGGCCTAGGCCTATGGATTTTACTGCAACGTAAGTGGCCTTCGGTCTCTTTTGCTTTTATTATTAAATAAATAAATAAACTAAACAAATAAAAAGAACGATTGCTCTGCCTGGACCATTTAAGTGTTTGGAAGCAAACACCGGCAGCGAATACATCAAATTAAATGTTTGGCGTGTGAATAAAACGCAGTAGGCCTAACTCAGGTGGCGCGTTGGACTTGCGATCAACAGGTCGTCGGTTTAAATCCTATACTCGGGGCAAAGCAAAATTGGTCTAATATAGTCTGGGCTAAACAGCGTAACAACCTTGGGCAAGTTGTTCTGATCTATGTGCCTCTGTCATCAAGCAGTATAACTTGGTACCGGCCAAGGGGCGGTGATGCTCTGCAGCTGGGAAGGTAACCGCAAGCCTGGCGGAAATTAATGGCAGTCTACCGCCGGGTGGATGACTTAGGCTATAGTCACCTCCTAGCTGACTGCCTGTACACCGGGATTAGCTCCGGGCCCAACGCTCGGTAACGAGTATGGGAAGCCTTTACCTTTTAGGCCGAACTTAAATAAAGCCGACGTGTAGATAAGCTGATGACGTCGTGTGTGTGACAGGTGTTCTGCTTACGGCCATACAAGATGTCGGAACGAGCGACAACGACGCAGCGCAGGAGACGCAAGCGACAAGCTGGAGGCAAAACACCAGCGACATCTGTGGACGGATAATGACTGCTGCTGCTGCTGGTGATGATGATGATAATGATGATGATGTAGCCTAGAGAATCGTCATCACTGATCTCAAGTGATCGAAGTCTAAAGGGATGTTCTTCAAGACCTACCAACACCTAACAGGGCGTGGCTGTTAGGTAACCGCAATCTGTCTCCGGTAGCTTCTGGTAGGTCGCTGGTATACCAGGTCACATAATTTATTCCATATAAGGAAAGTAGGGGACGTGGCGTGTTGTTTGCTAATACCTAACAGTTAGGTCTTGGTAGGTCTTGAAAAACATCTCTTAAGTTATTGAACTCGACGATGATAAGTTATACACTCAGTCACTTTGAATGTCGTATGTTGTTACCTCCGGCAATATCGAAATCTTTCGTCACGTACAGCCGCTGCTGCTTAAAATAGCAAGTGGTCCGAGAATTTTGACGAACGGCCGCATCGCCTGTCGTACCGTCGTTGACGATTGAATGATCCGTTCTGCTACATGCCGTAATTAACGGTTGAATTACCCCTTTTGCTGCGTACACCGCAGCAGAGATTCCTAATATTTCCAGTGGGCCGGATAACTCAAAAAATTGCCCCTTTTTGTGGTGGGATCTCGACCCCATCTGATACATGGTTCCTTTCGCCCACCCGTGTCTGCCGTCCAATCGGAATCTCGATCGGTTCAATCTTTTTTGCAGGGTTTGCGAACGCGACCAACAGACATACAGACAAAGACAGACCACGCTACTCCGTCTGTAGAAATAGGCCGCATCTAGCTGGTGCTGCCATGCGGCCTAATAATACCCGCAGAGTTCTTACGATGCTGTTGTCACGGAACAGCCATTGCAAGAGGTCACCAGCTCGTCTTGCCTTCTAACGAGCATCTGTAGCCAACAACAAAGCATTCTGACCTTTGACCTGTGACAGTGACTGTCAAATGACTACATAGTAGCATAACGCTGAACAATCGTGCCAACCAGCTATTTAGTTTGGACACACATCAGAGTAACTGCTATGTCTGGACCAGTACAATTGTCGGTAGAAATACACACTTATCGTTCCACGTAGCCTAGAAGGCTGATCTGAGGAAGGGTGTCCAGGCCGCGCCAGCGGCTGGCTGTAGTAGCGATAAACACAACTAACTATCACTGTGGGAATCTGACTTATGACGTTACTAGCGCTCCACCGTCGCGCCTACGGCGTTCGGGCACACCTCGCTTATGTCGCTCGCTTCTTGCGCCTGCGGTGCTCGATCCTTTACGGTTGCTGGCCGCTAGTTCCGGATTTCCAGACGGCGCTCGCCACTCATTTGCAGCGGCGTATAGACGGCGCGCGCAGCGCGAGCCTGCGGGCGCGAGCGGCACTCGCTCACCGGCCCGTGACCACCAGGACTATAAGGATGCCACGAGCCAAATTTGGTCCACATCCGCTCAAAACTGTGGCCATGCATAAGGAACAGAGAAACATACAAACCGACAGATTCGATTTTGTATGTATAAGATACACATGTCAGAGTCACCCGTAGACCACTGAGACTTAATAGAAAAGACGTATTGCAGTTACACAATAAAGAATGTGTTATAATGTGTTTCCATTTAGTGTGTGTCAAGTAGCGTTTTCACTGACGCGTTCGCACGCGTGAGAACGACACTTTAATCGAGACTACTTGATTGCATCGTTGACAGTTTCAGGCGTTTACTGATGATGTTTATGTTATCATGGTATTAGGACGTTCTGCGCATTAAGGACATAGGCCTATTGCGACGACGTCAATGTAATGTCAGTGTCAATCAGAAATTGTTAACGTGGATAAAATTGCAGAACTGACGACTATTACAAAGTCCACGAAGGCGTAGTATTGAGTCAGAGTACTATATCACGAAATGAATGACGAAAAAGAAATGGTTCAGACGTTGACGGAAGACAGGCAGAGAAGAAGACGATTGGATGCCAGATGGCAAGGTGTTCCATAAGGCCCCGTCGACACCAGCAACAATGTCGAAGCAACAGGCAACATTGTCGAAGCTATGTTCGACTTTGTCGAAGCAACATTCGACTTTGTTGCCATTAACGGCAACAATGTCGAAGGATTTCATTGTAAAATTTCGTCCTTTCGACAAAGTCGAACCAAATTGAACATGTTCAGTTTGTTTCGACTTTGTCGAAAGGACCAAATTTCGTTCGACATTGTTGCCGAAACCGGCAACATTGTTGCCAAAAACGAAACGGCAACAATTTCGAAGCAACATTCGACACTGTAACTTGTAGCATTCGACAATGTTGCTTGGACATTGTTACTGGTGTGGACGGGGCTTAAGAGTGATGCAGCGACTGGAAACGTACGTTGACCAACGGTTGTTAGCCGGAATGGTGGCACAAGCAATTGACGTGACGATGATGAGCGATGCGCTGTACGAGTTAGCATTTACATTATACGACATTACTTAGTGTATGGCATGTTATTTTAAACACAACGGATAGTTTTACAGCATGCCAAGCATTACCATTGTACGTTGTTTTGAGAATTACACGCCATTAGCTGCTGGCAAGCACTGATGACCTATAACTCCGTTTTATTCTGACATGTTTTGTTATCATATCTCTGTAAACATCATCTTTGTGAAGTCATTTGTTGTTTTGTAAGAACGTGTAATAATGCACTGCATTGATATTGAATATTGTTGAATTATTCAGTGTGAAATATGTGATTGTGCGTGCAAATGTGTGATAGAACGAGAGTTAAGCTTATATGTATATCAAGAGCGGTGTTTAATGTGTGTAATAGATTAATTAAAGAGGCGTGTATTTTCAAATGCTGGTATTTTGTTACATGCTGCAGTCGCCAAATATTATTTTCAGCAAGACAGTAGCTGTAGGCGAGCGACGTCCGTCGTTAATTTAACTGAGTTGTTTGTTTTATAAACTGTCGTTACTTCTTCGCGATCATTCTGCGTCTGTTAACTGCGTCTAATGTGGGGTTCCTGTGAGATAATATTTTACAGCTAGACTGTGAAATAGTTGCGGAATGCTTGTCCAATACTGCTGACAGCTGATTGCCATACCTGGTAGTTTGTATTTGCACTGATGTGGACGCTGCTATAACGACTTTGTGGCAATAAGTTTTTAATAACGACACTTACCAATAGATTACGACACCTCGAATGTTTTATTTTTTTATAACGACTAGAAATCGGCGCAGTGTTGTTAACGTCTGCGCATTCTTAAACACCGCCCACACCAGCAACAATGTCGAAGCAACATTGTCGAATGCTACTATGTCAAATGTTGCTTCGACATTGCCGTATTATTTTGGCAACAATGTCGAACGAGTTTTTCTTGAAATTTCGCCCTTTCGACAAAGCCGAAACAAATTGAACATATTCAACTTGTTTCGACTTTGCTGAAAGGATCAAACTTCGTTCGACATTGTTACCAAAAACGGCAACATTGTCGAAGCAACATTGTACTTTGTCGAAAGAATTGTTCGACTTTTGTAGCATTCGACAATGTTGCTTCGACAATGTTGCTATTGTGGACTGGGCTTTATACCATACCAGTAACAATGTCGAAACAACATTGTCTAAGCAACAGGCAACGATGTCGAACGTTACTTCGACATTGTTGCTGGTGTGGACGGGGTTTTACACTGCGCCGTACTGGTTTTTCCAACTTCGTATTCACTTTCACTCAATCGACTGTACACAGCCGAAATAGGAATATTTTTCATTCCCTGACCGTGACATGTGACCTTTAACTTTTAACTCGACTACCGGCAAAGTGAACAAGCTGTCAGATATTTAGCTCCAAGGACACTTCATTCAAAATTATTGTTCTTTTCACACAGGCACAAAGACAAAAACACTCTTTCCGGGTCGAATGCTCTACCTTGACAGTAAACTCGCCGGTAAGCGGCACTAACAATAACAACAATATTATATATAAATTTTTATTTATCAGCAAGTGATAGAATAAACAAAAAAAACATAATAACACGCAAACATGAATACAAGCAAAGCAGAAAAAAAGAGCGAACAGTAAACTGTACGCTTTTACTTTTTATACAGGTCAAAATAGAGAACAGTGAACACATATTTGTTATAAACGTATTGCATTTTATAACAGTTATCACGTTGATTTATTTTATCCAAAACATTTCTGGTACGACGAGCCAAGGTGTCATTTGGCAGCTTGAAATGAAACTGCTCCTGACAATATTTAACAATATCCATGTTTCTAGTACCAAACAGCTTCATGAAAAAATCTATAACAGAATCAATTGTAGTGTGACCTCAGACAACGATCTTTCAGCCTTGCCAAAATTGCATTAGCAGCCCTATAAAAGGAACGCTTAGCGCCGTTTATAGCACACTTAAATACGCTTGACTGTACGATAAAAATTTCCTGCTATCTTATCTCTTCAGATGATAACGATTTTTCAGCTTATGCAAAAGGCCCAGATTCGAATTCAGCAGGCGCCAAATTGCAAGTTATAATTTTTACCTTAAATGTTTACCTTAAATAAGTTTATCTGACGTTAAAGTATACGTGTTGCGTTTGTTGTGTTTGGTTTATATTAACTGATTTATGACAGTATGATGAACGCATTGCATGTATAATGAAAGCCCCACATAAGCTTTATGTTCCATTATACGGCGCTGTCATGAATGACGGCTTGTTATTATCCCCGCGAAAGCGAGGGAATATGTTTTCACCGGCGTTGGTTTGTGTCTGTCTCTGTCTGTGACCACGATAACTAAACAAATTGTGGACAGATTTGCACCAAATTTTATGCAAAGGTTCCTAAGGGGAATGGAAGACCAAGTTGGTGTTTCGTTACGATCGGTAGAGGGATATGGAAGTAACGGTCAAAAACTACGTAAACCGGCGATTGTTTACAAAATAGCTCCGTCGGGAAATTCGAAACTAGCGAGCCGCAAAATAGTAAGTGTGGCAAGTGTTGCCAAGTGTTGGCGACAAAAACGCTTTCGCGGGGATTTGTACTGTCTCAGAGTACTTTCCATCTAGTTCAGTTCTGTTTGCTATTCGTCGCGTTTCGACAACGATTGTAATACACTGCAAAATAGAGAAATAAATAAATGTATAACATCACTAATATTACTGACTTGATTGACACTGCTGCTCGACAATATCTAACACGACATTAACGCTAATAACGCTCTCAGCATTACCAATGATAATCACCAAATTCAACGAAAATCACTAATTATCGTACACGAATTTATTAGTGTTTTACATTACTTACTTACGTACTTATGCCACGTTGACAAAGTTCTAGCACGGCACAGTCTGCACTGCTAAACAGCGCTTTGTTAAGTTTATGACGTCATTATACACAGTCGTTGCATACCAATGAAAAATACGCATTTCTTCTGATAACATTAGACATAGAGCACTAAGAGCAGTCAGAGATTTATAGAATAACTAGCGGCCTACCCGGCTGAAGGCCGGCCGGAAAGTCGGACCACAGGCCAATGGACCACTAAACTGAACTCAGGAGCACAAAAGCGTTTGATACGGTCCCCCATCGATGGCTGCGGGCCACGCGCGCACGCCAGCGCGCGTGGCCTGTGGCGTTTCTCAAAATGGGATATTTTGCACCAATTTCCGAAATTTTCAGGATGTTTTTTATTTGTTCACGTCTACATATGACCCATATGAACCGTGAAAAGTTTCATGGAAATCGGTCCCCACGTTTTTCAAAAATCGGCAAGACAGACACACAGACAGACGCGGCAACTTTATGTATATAGACGCCAGCAGCAGCGACAACGATACTAACTACAGAGTACAGGTACTGTTTTGTTTCTGAGTGTATAAAATGAGATAACGTTATGTACTCGGCATGGCGCTGCAGTAATTCAACTTCGGTTCTGAGCGGTCTTAAGCCATGTCCACACCTGCAACAATGTACAATCGACGTAACATTGTCGAATGCTACAAGTTGAACGGAACGATTCTTTCGACAAAGTCGAATGTTGCTTCAACAAAGCCGAACGTTGCTTCGACAATGTTGCTCAGTTTGTCTCGACTTTTTCGAAAGGACGAAAATTTCAAGAAAAAACGCGTTCGACGTTGTTGCCAACGGCAACAATATCGAAGCAACGATCGCCTTTGTCGAAGGAATCGTTCGACTTGTAGCATTCGACAATGTTGCGTCGACATTGTCGCTTCGACAGTGTTGCTTCGACACTGCTGCTGGTGTGGACGGGGCTTTAAACAACGGCGTCGGTCGGAGGTGGGGTGGGATGCGAGTGCCACGAATCGCTTATTTATCCGGGCAAGGCGAGACATAGCGTCGCAGGCGCGTACGGAGGTGGGCGCAGCCGCGAGACGCAACTGCCTTATCGCCACCCGCCGCGCT
>Ga0209780_1000163_pt1 | contig 32026 bp, 25 predicted proteins | sample WorMetexBAHAMAS2_FD_187384 | JGI IMG/M metagenome (GOLD analysis project Ga0209780, IMG submission 187384) | Marine gutless worms symbiont microbial communities from Max Planck institute for Marine Microbiology, Germany - Inanidrilus exumae... | ecosystem: Host-associated > Annelida > Digestive...
CAATAATATTATGGTACATAAAATTTCAATATCAGTTCTCAGATAGTTTCATTTATAACTTCAGTTCTGAACTAGATAATAATTCTGCTTAAACTTCAATTTCAGAGCACAAATATTCCTACTTAATTTTACATCTTCAACGACATTCAAAACTTTAATAAGTCAACTGCCACATGCAGTGATAATTCTCATTGTATATGAACAATTGAATATTCATACTAATTAAACAAAAAATCTGTCGCCGAGATACCACAAGACACTCCATATATCATTAATTTTGACAATGCCTGTGGTTCTGGTTTCATTTCCATCCATTCAGACTTAACAATAACTTCAATTACTTCAATTTCATCCATGAACAGTAATCTCAGTTTGTTTAATTTATCACTGTCTTAAAATAATATCCGTTTTTGTTATACCTATTTCCAGTTGACTTAAATTAATCATTTTAGTTACAGTTTCAATTACGGTTAACTGATACATCACCGCACTCGACTAATGTTTAATCATATCTGTACGGCTCCAGCTCAACAACAAACCGATGGCATCAATTTCATCCATGAAGATGATACACGGCTGGTGATCACGTGCATAGCTGAACATCTCGCGGATCAGTCGTGCACTTTCTCCGATGTACTTGTCCACAATTGCACTTGACACAACCTGCACGCCGCAGTCCAGCAAATACCCAGCACACAGCTTAGTTCACATACCTGCAGTTTCATCTAGATGGAGCTCACACTGTTTTAGAAGAATTAAATGTGCTTCAGAGGCAAACTTGCAATCTGTTGCTAGGTGTGTACAAATGTTTGGGAAATTTTTTGGCTAATCTGTATTAATTGGCAAGTGTCTGGTCTACTGGAAGCCCTACTGACAGAGACACAGTAGAAATTATTATGCCAGTTTCTTCAAAACTGCCTTTTAAAACAGCACGGCTTAAAGTAAAAAAAAAATGAAAAGCTGGTCAACATGGTACTGTAAAAGATAAATATAACTACTTCCAGATATAGCCATGCAGTATGGTATAACAGTGGATAATAAATGCAGACATGGACAGTTTAAAGTAATAAAATAAGGTGCTGACCTTCAAGAAGTTGGCATCCAACTGTGAAGCAACTGCACGTGCTAGGAGAGTCTTGCCTGTTCCCGGTGGACCGTAAAGTAAACAGCCCTTAGGCGGAGTGATTCCGACACGCTGGAACAACTCCGGATTCATCAGCGGCAATTCAATCACCTTCACAACAGCAAGAAACAATGACACAACCAACAAACGTTTGACAAACGTTTAGCAAACATTGTCACACGAACTGGGGTTAGCTAGTAAAACCAGAAGACGGGACTTCGACTAGCATTGACATGGATGTCTTCGCCACATCGACGGCCTGCTATGACCTTGACCTTTGACCTCCAGAATATAATCATATCATCAGTAGGAGCTAATGAATATTTACTGTAAGTTTCATCCACATTACTCAAGCTGTTCATGAGATATCGTGGTAACAAGATCTGTCCGGACAAACAAACGGCCAAACGAACGTGGCGGATGGACAGTGAGCGAGTAGATCCTTAACGGCACCATCAGCACAGAGTAGGCTATTCGATGCCAGTACACGTTACAACCAATACAATAAATTAATTAAAAACAAAAGGTAAGGCGGATGGACAGCCCAAAAACACAATGCCTTCAGGCCAACACTGTTGGGTGGTGTTACTAAAAAGCCCTCACTCTAGGACACACTGATAATTTCGGCATCATTCTTAGCCGACCGTGCACGTTAAGATTCTACTTTGGAAGATCCAGCCCAGTCTGCAGAGTAAAGGAGGCCACTTCAACAACATCTGTGAGTTGTAATAGTAGCAGGAGAAACAAGAGAACAAACTCCACAGTGAAATGCCAACCGACCTCTCGCAGTTCTCGAATCTGCTCCGAAAGTCCACCAATTTCCGCATAACTGACGTCGCCTGAATTCTCAATGGACATGTTGTAGACAAGAGGGTCGACCTCTCGTGGCAAATACCTGCATCCGAATCAGCAACATGCCAGTGGACAAGCTCGGCCAATTGTGACTCAACAAGATGATGCAACATATCATTAGAGAACTTAGTTTAATTCTACGCTATATGATTAAAGTTTGCGTTGCCAAAACTACAAAACAGCAATTAAACTGCTGGATAGGTTTGCCGGCTGGCTAGTTAGTTAGTATGCTAGTTAGGATTCGGTGTCACTTTCAGCACAATTCAGGTTAGGTCGCACACACATTTAAGGTTAGAATTTATCACATATATTTACACTTCTGATGAAGTCAGCAAGCTGAGTGGTTATAAAGTTCATCAACATCTACACTGCAACAAAAATGATATAAATTAGCCCCATATGAGACTGACGGTCGACTCCTACTTACTGCCAAATTCAAAGCCACGTGACACAGAAACTGGGACAAAATTAAAAAATCCGGCCCCGATAAGCTTTAGGTATTGTCCCCTAACTTAAGAATCCGTGGTCATTTGCCAGCCCCCGTCACAGTTGGGGGAGGAGATAGCCTTTGAAAATGGCCAATTTTTCGACTTTCAAAGGCTCGTGACCTTGACTTTGACCTTGGATCAGGTCATACTGCATACCATCATGCATCACTCATCGATCTCTACCTATATACCAAATTTTATTGAAATTGAAGAAACGTTTTGTGTACATACGGACGGACATTTTTCTACCCATATATGTCATTAGGTTGACTCGGAGGAGTCGACCTCATGACAAATGCATGCTGGTGAGAGTGGAGGGCCACGCTCCCAAACAAGAACCACTGTGGGGAAAACCCGGCAGATTTCTAAAGGAGGGACGCCCCTCGGTCATCAAATCAACAGCGTCAAAACATCGACTGACTGAGTCGAGGTTTTATGTCCAGACATAAAACAGGTCATTTTGGAGACACTCTTCCCAGCACTGGCTGGGGAAAACATCTCTTGGCTTAGTACTGAAAAATTAAATCTAACACAACAAAAGCAAACATGCATCCGTAACAAAATATGCTACAAAACAAAACAAACAAATAACTAAAAAGCCAAGTTTGGTCGCCTCTTGTGACCTCCACCGTGCAAACGGAATGGGCCCATTCTTAAATAAGTTAATAAGTAACGAAGCTAAGTGAATCAGTAAGGAAGGACGTTAAGTAAGCAAGCAAATAATTTATATAGTGCTGGAATCAACAAACGAATCAGGGTGCATTACAAATAACTACAAGGTTAACGATTCGTTTGCACTGCCAACACCACAAAACTGCAATTAAACTACAGGGCAACAAAACACCAAAGGAAACCTCAGAGCACTGACTCCACAGTAGAAAAATCATCCACTGATCCACCAGCGGTCTTCTAACTTCTTCCCTTTCTACCAGCTCTTCCACACAAGTATAAATAATGTGACACCAACCGCATTATGGTAAGAGTGGTCATATCAAGAGCGACTCTTGTTCCCGCTTTCAACTTGGTCTTGTCAAGCTGACGTCGGCAACCAACAACGTAGCGAGGGCCGTTTGTTGCCTTCACAATGACTGCAATCACAGGACAATTTCACACCTGATGTCTCGTGACAGTATTTCAATACAGCTGTCAAAAAGATACCACAAGACACTCCATATATCATTAATTTTGACAATGTGTGTGGTTCTGGTTCCATTTCCATTCAGGCTTGACTATAACCTCAATTACTGTTTCGTTCATGAACAATAATCTTTGGTAATGATCAAAGTTTCGATTTAACGTGATTAGAAAGTTTCTGGGAACGGTGTGATTCAACGTTGCATTCAATACATCAACAAATTTGCATCTCACATCCACCGCCTCCGTATCTTTCCATCTCAAACCTGAGTTGTCCAGTTCACCCCTGGTTTTCTTCCTCCACATTTTCTGGAAAAAATCCTAGAAGGCATGCGGCAGGCTTTTTTACACCCAACCAACAGTATCAAAACACTTGATGAAAACTTGACAAATTCTCCACACTGAAGGAAACTTATCCACTGAACCCATCCTTTCTTCATTCACAGCTGGGCTCCTGTAAGAAAGGGTTTGGGCACATGGCTCCCTTTGCATCGGCTCCACAATGCCAGTACCACAGATTTAAATCTTATATCCTACTTTGCAAGCTTTATAACACAGAAATGTAGCTCATAAACTGCAAGACTAGCACCATTATGCTGTAATATCAGAATAATACAGCATAAAGGTTGATACAATATATAACACCAGGGTTTGGATACCTGGGTAGATACCAAAAACCAGCAGGTCTTTTTGGGTAAACCTACCTAAAAACTTGCCTAAAAACCTGACAGAAAAATGCCCCAAACTTAAGTACTAAGTAAACTGAATTCAGCTTCAAACTTAAATTCAATTGTAATCTATATTTTAAAATCCGATTGTCATGGTGTTTGGCGGGCAGACAGACAAGCAGGCGGCCCAAGCCATACTTGCTCTCCGTGTGGCTTGATTTAATAAAATTAAGACTGCACCTGTACAGAAGCAATAAACAAATAACTAACAATAAACAAACAGTAATCATTTTCCATTTCTGGATTTACTTGACGTGAATAACATTTAGCAATCACCATTTAGATAAAAAAACTGCAAAAAACAATAAAACCCAGTACCAAGTAAAACCCAAAAACCCGACTGGGTTGGGCTTTTTTGAAAAAAAACAGATTTTAAAACCCTGTATGATATGACAGCAAATGACAATGTACACTAAAAGGCTGATAGGTAACATATTTGTCAGTCTCACAAAAGGTGTGGTATTACGATTAAATAACTCCTCTTTGTCAAGCTCCCAGAAAATTTGTGCTTAGATACATGAAAAAAATGTCATTTTCCCGGACCACCAACGAAATTCCCATCTTTTATTTCACCTTCTCTATTTCCTGACTTTCAAAAAGTGGAAACCCAATAAGGAAAGAAATGATTATATACAACAAATATGCATTCAAAAAAAATCAACAGTGACAAAACTTACACTTGTCTTCAGTCAGCTGCTTAAGAACTTCACCAACTATCTGCAAAAGTCAATTTATATAACATGTAGACAGCCAAATTCAGGCAAAATATGTTGTCACCATCAAAAAAGTATGTTAAACAATAAACTGGAATAAATTCTGAATTAAATAACTGGCCCTGAGTGAACTGAATGAAAATAAAGCCAAGCTAACAACAAAATCAGTCTACATGACAACCACAGCATTCACTGTAATGGAAACATTCATCCTCCATTAAAAATGCTGAAATTCTGACTGCTTCTGAAGCAAAAAAAATCATTAACAAGTCAAGTCTTGCAAAGTTATCACTCACATACATAATAAACTCAACCTTAATGCAGTAATATCTCGAGCAAATTTTGTACATCCTAGCTAAGCTCGACTGGCATATTAAAAATGTAAAAAATGGGTATCAACTGACATCTGGAATTATGCAGTTAAGAAACTGTGCCATGACTATTTTCTGACCCCCTCCCCTCCCCCAGACTGCCTTCATGGTCTATCATCTGGACCGTTTCTTCTGAGATACCGGGTTTTTAGTACCTTTATTTTTTTCACTTTTGGTGCCATGCACTAGATTAAACTGGCCCTCGTCAGCTTTCGAGTGCATGTTAATATACTATGTTGTATCATATCATATAGTGTCATGATGAATCTGTTGTTGAGCATTCTGCAGAGTGGTAACTGAGTGTAAGTTCGGTGGATAAAAGAAGTAGAACAGCAAAGTTGAGTATCATATACATAAGGGTAACAGTTCAGAAAAAGACACAAAAGATAAGTAATGTATAATTAAAAGTACAAAACCAAGAACAGAACCATGCAGAACATTACAAATGTCAATTGTCACCTGGCCAACACTCTGCAGCGCCTTCAGATCATTTTCCGACTTGTCATACTGCTTAGTCAACTCCTTCAGCTGTTCACGCACTGCAATGAACAGATTCAACAAACAGACATCTGATACAACTTTACGCTACCGCCACAGACATAGCACAGACAAACTCCGTCGTACAGACCAAACAGAAAAGACTGTGTACACAGCACGGGCAACCCATACCCATTCTTCCCAGTGGCTGTAGTGGCAACTTTAACATTAATCCTAACACTAACCTTAACCCTAACCTAACCCTACTAGCCCTAAACGTAACAACAACAAAATACCTCTATTCAACGAAGCAAACAACATGGCCACAATAGGCCAGAGCAAAGTTGCGGGGAAAATCGGCGGGTGTAACGGGTAATTTGCGGATCCAAAACTGCAGATCCAAAACTGCGGATACTACATTGATCAAAAGTTTTGCGTAAGTTCAGCGTAAGGTTTTCTTCAGATGTTCCTGAGTCAGACCGTATCCTAAGTTTTTCATAAGTTTGTCCTAAGATTTTTTGTGGCAAGGACAGTTACATTTAAAGAAATGAACAGGCTTTTCGCGTCATTGATCAGACATGAGTATTTTGCGGATGTGCGGATGTTATACAGGGTAATTTGCGGATGTCTATCCGCAGCAACATCTGCAAATTACCCGTTACAACATCCGCATATCCGCATTTTACCCGCGGCCGCCACAATATGGTCATTCGTTTAACACAACTGCACCATCTACGTGCCAGCATCTGAACAGCGCTGACTGGTTGTAAGCTGCCCGTACTCGTCGCTCAGCAATACAGTACAGCTTTGCCCGTACTGTATACACTTCAAAACGAAAAACCCTAGACACTACCATGACTAAACGATTTTGATACGCTGGTGAAAAACGGTGATTGTAAGACATTTTAAAAATGACCGGATCATGAACTTACTTTCTTTCAGCCGCGCCTCCAGTTCTTTATGTTCCAACAGTTTCTTTCGATAGTCCTGTAGTATTTTCTCCCTAGCGACAGTCGCCGGGTCCGTAGGTATCGGAGTCGCTACACTAACAGCCGCCATGTTGTTTTGTTTTCAGCTGGATGCATAGAATAATTATTCACATACTTCATTTTAGGGTTGCCCAAACAGGATAATTTATCAACCGGGACCGATTCGAAATCAAATAGTTAAGCGAGTACCCGGGGTATCTGCGGGTAACGGAAGTGTTCATGTGTCCAGTGTCCACTGCCAGGCATAAAGATAAGAGAGCAAATAGAATCACAATTTACTATGGATGAATCTATCGTGTAATTTAGTAAACATGTACATGGAATCTGCTAAAGTTTACAGGCATGTTTTTTTATTCTGTTGTAACTTGTCTGTCGTTGTCTGTCTGTCACTCTATCTGGCTACCATTACTGCTAAAATACAGTTGATCTGGTATATAATAAATTGATTTAAAACTTGCAGATGATACTTAGGGCTTTGGTAGTTTAGAAGTGTATGAGCCATCTGCTCATACACTGCCGATGTAGTTAAAGAAGAGTAGTACTCTTGCTATGGAATACAAATGCTTTTCAGCAATACAAATGCAGTCATACATTTTGGTTGCTCTACCAAATTTCAAATTGATTGGTTTAGGCTACTGTTGCCCATGAGGGGTGAAAAATCACAATTTTCAAATTTAGCAGTATTTTTAACTTTAACATTCCCTTCTGGCCCCGCTGCACAAAAACTCTTAAGCACATACTCGGCACGATGACAGAAGAGGTATATACCATTTGTGCACATCCAAAAGTTAATCGGATCTAAGGTACACTTTCACTTCTAGGGGACACTGAAATTTTGGGGAAAATGCAACACTGAAGTAGTAAGGTTAAACCCTCATAACCACGGAGCACTTTTTTCCAGCATTCGCACTCGGGGTGGGGGTTCCAATGCTCAGGGTGGCAGAGTTCATGGCCTTGCCACGCCCTTGTATTGACGCGGCCGGCCATAGTGATTGCGTCTGAAAATGACACTACTTTGGCTTGCTACAACTTCGACATACATCAACAAATTTGGAAAATTTTTGGCAGAAATGTTGCTAAGAAAAGAAGCAGTCAAATGGTACGTTATTTTCCCACCTCATCTGACTAGTACTTCTGCACTACCTGGGGAAACAAAAAGCCGAAAATTGCATCTTTTCACTTAAACGATAAAAGTTGTTTTGCCAGCAGACAAAAAAACACATTTATATTATCACTTGGGCACAGCTGAACTGCCCTTCATTCTCACAAGAATCAGCCGTATGCAATAACAAGACCTACAAAGCCAGTATAGCATACTATTGTCTGTTACCAACTTACCTGTGTGGGGCTTTTATATTCAAAGACTCACGCCAAATTACACCCCCACCCCTGCAGGGTGAAAAGACTCCAAAATGAACCCCACAAATCATCTCAACACCTGCGGGCATCTTGCCGGTAAAAACGGGAAAATTAAGCGGGAGTTGAGATCCGAGATGTGTCCTGAAGGTTACAGCAGGATGAAACAGTAGGCAACTGGAAATACTGACATGGCATTCCAATCCCGATAGTACCAGTCAAAAACGTGTCGTAATCTGAACATGGCCTCTAATGTTCATGCCTACTGCAACTCAACTCCTAATGTATGACGGGCACAGGTGTAAACACCTCTATGTCTGCATCAAAATATCCGCAAATTACAATAAAAATAATACTATTATGTATGCAATTCATGAACAGATCTATTACCAATTTCGGCCATAAAATCATATTTAACATCTTGATGCAACCAAAACTTATCCAGACATGCAGATTATTCCAATTCGTCATTATTCCAAGTCTGAATTTGCCAACATGTAGTTCCAATTCCCCCTGAAACTCTAAAATTCGCTGAGGGAACTTATCCACCTGGACTGGAACCAGTGTGTTGAGGTGATTTATGTCATGATGTGAATTACACGGTACTACCACCGAAAACTTGGAACCGAATTTTCTACAATGCCTTGACAAAGACTCAGTAGTTAGCAGTCTTGTAGTCAAGACCAGCAGTTCTAAGACCAAGACCAAGACCGGCAAATGAATCAAAGCAAATACATATTACTCACAATAACAGTAAAAGTTCATGAATTTATCCATGCTGCATGTGCTGTCTTTGGTCCTGAATCACAATGACGTTCTTTAAAAACTGCAATCTTTGTCTTTACAACCTACATTAGAAACTTCGGCAAAACGGATTACAATTTTGCGATGCACACATACTAATAAATTATTGATCGGTGTCAAAACAGCAGAGACTGATCCTTCAATACCAAGACCGCAAAATTCCAGTTGCGAGCAACGCGAGACCACGACTGTGGTCTCAACCACTACATCTCTGGTAGTTAGACGTTAACATTTTTGCTGTTACACAACAAATAGGCTTAACAAGTAGCTCTGCTGTCACAGAGAGACTGTGAGATTCTCTGTCAGTTGAAATCTTGTTAAATGACTTTAGGCTACATGACCGATAGTCTGCGAAATTGTAATAACTGTATGCAACAGTCATGACCAATTACAGCATGAATCGCAAAAAGACACACTTATAGCAAAGAACACAATACCCGTAAAAATGGTTCACATGTGCATATATTAGTTACTACAAACATTTATTGTAGTATACTATACAGCACAGAACTGTAAAGTTATTATGCATCCTCCAAACAGTCTCTGTTCAGAAATCTCCACTGCAGCAGAGTTACAATATCACACAGCATGCATGCTATTTTTACAAACCTTAACACAAACTTTGCATACAACAGTTTCACAAACAATTTCTTTAACACTGCCATATCCATCACTACAGGGTGCACCAATAAAAAACAATCCCTTAGGAAAAATTCTGTATCGGCACAAATGTAGCAGAATTTTTAAACTAAATTTTTTACAGCTAGCAGGATTCAGGCCATAGCAGTGAAGAGCTAAGTTGATGCTAAACTGCTATACATTGTTCATTTTACTTTTCTCTACATATATGCAGCAAATTTAGTTACAATATTTGTTACGATCTAAAAATTATTATTTATAGATGGCCATTCTCAAAACAATGACATCATCATACAGATTGCAAATATTTCAGTCACATATCATAATCACTAATAGCATTTCCCCTACCATTATTGCCAAATTCAGAAAAGTACTTGTAGCATTAGCAAGATCTCTCAGCAGTATGTATAAGAACGTGTGTCTTAAGATTCCTTAGAAGAGCAAATTCCTTGCAACACACATAACATTTGAATGCTTTTTCACCCGTATGTGTAAGCATGTGTCTCTTAACATGGCTATGCTGAGTAAACTGCTCATTACATATATCACATTTATGTGGTCGTTCTCCTGTATGAGTAAGCTTGTGTGTCTTCAGATGGCCACGCCGACTAAAATGCATTTTACACACATCACATTCATGAGGCCTTTCACCCGTATGTGTAAGCAAGTGTCGCTTGAGATCGCTACCTCGAGTAAATTGCTTGCGACAGACATCACACTTGTGCTGTTTTAGTTTACAACCCTCATGTGTTTGTAAGTGCATGGTCAGATCACTGGACTTCACAAACGCTTTCGTACAAATATGACATACGTACAGTGGATCATCAGCGTGACTATCTTTGTGACTAGAAAGGAAATTGAAAGTACTCAAAGTCTTATGACACACACTACTTTCAGCAGCATGTGTAAGCATGTGTCTCTTAAGATTGAAATGAGCAGTAAATTGTTTGTGACACACATCACATTTGTGCGGCTTTATGCCAGTATGTGTTAGCATGTGTTTCTTAAGACTGCCACTTTCAGTAAATTGCTTGTGGCACACGCTGCATTTGTGTCGCCTTTCACCCGTGTGTGTACGCATGTGCCTACTGAGATCACTATGTTGAGTAAACTGTTTGTCGCACATATTACATTTGTGTGGTCTTTCACCAGTATGTGAATGCATGTGTCTCTTGAGATCGCCACGTTGAGTAAATTGCTTGTGGCACACATCACATTTGTGTGGTCTTTCACCCATATGTATACGCAAGTGTGTATTAAGATTGCCACTTTCAGTAAATTGCATGTTACACATGTTGCATTTGTGTGGTCTTTCACCCGTGTGTATAAGCTTGTGCCTACTGAGGTCGCCAGATTGAGTAAACCGTTTGTCGCACATATTACATTTGTGTGGCCTTTTACCTGTATGTGTAATCATGTGTCTCTTAAGACCACCACGTTGAGTAAATTGCTTCTGACATACGTCACACCTGTACGGTCTTATGCCCTCATGACTTTTTAAATGCTTGGTGAGAATGCTAGATTTCTCAAATGCCTTCGTACAAATATGACATACATACAGCCGCTCATCGATGTGAATTTCTTTGTGAACAGCAAGAAGAATGGAAGAACCGAAAGTCTTATGACACACATTACATTCAATAGTTTGCTCAACATCTGGATTTTCAAGCTTGATGGAACTGTTAGTATCCTGGTCCCACAAATTTCGTGTTTCAGCATCCACAATGCCTTTCACCCTTATATCACCTGCCTCTCTGAATGTCCTAGAACTGACACTATTCAAACACCTTGACAGCTGATCATATGACACGTCGTCCTCTCCATTATCATTGTTGTGTACAATACTAATCGACGTGTTGGACAAAGCAGTACTTTCATCTTTCCATTGTCCGCAGTCATAACTGACAGAGGTCACCTCATCTGCAGTAGTCTTGTTCCAGATGAAGGGTAAAGCTGTGGTCCCTAGTGAGTGGCTTGGTGCTTGTTCAGTTGTCGCCTGGTATACAAATGCATCAAATACAAATAACAGCTATCTGTTATATTATGTTGCTGGGATGACAGTGAGAAAATTCATGACAAAGATGGTTAAATACCACGAAATGCAATCTCAACTATTTTTTGTCAAACATGTAACTTACAAATGATTGAAGATGTTTTTGGATTTCGCACACTGTGCCATTAATAAAATGCACTGTTTATATAAAAAACTTTAAAGTAGTATCAGACTCACGAAATGGTGAGATGTGAAGTTACCAACCTGTCTTCCAGCAGTCATATCACTGTTGACAACATCAAGGCTCTTATTTGATATGTCGGATGCAACGGTATCATCATCAGCCTCTGCCTGTAAACACAAAATCTGCTGAAAAGTACAGAAAATTATCAGAATGTGTTCATTTCTTTTCAGCGCCCATAAGTAAGCAAACAAATAGAATAACGTAGTAGTCAGATTAATGCCATTTGTCAGATTTTGAGAATTCAAGTCCAGATTTTAGTGGCATGTAGATACTTTCTGCTCATCTCATTGCACAAGATAAAATAACTCAAGCTGAAATAGCATAGCAGTTCAATTATTTTAAGAAAATTTCATCAGTAGTATAAAAATGTAAATATAATATTTCCATCACAAGCATAGTGTAGCACATCTAATGCTGTAAACTAGTTTTGTGAACATACGTTTGGTCCATTGAACAACGTGTTGCTGAATGTTTTATGCACAAGCACGGTATTTCCATAGTTTCATGACGTGGGGTGTATTCCTAACAGCTGTCCCTAAGGGGACATGACGACTTCTGTCAATCATGCTATCCTGTAATCTCTGCTGAATCACAGCAGGTATGGTTGAATGACTGAGGTGGCAACCTCTATGGTTTACCGTCAACTACAAACTGCCAAGAAATGGTGATGGAGAAGTTATGATAGCTTCTCCAAACAGCAGTGTTGCTGGCACAACTTGTTCGCACAAGTTAACATCGAACTGCTACAGCTTGTGCAGGAAAACCAAATACAAAACCGAGATTCATGTAGATAGCTTCAAAGGTCAAATATAAAAAAATAAATGAGTTTAACACACTAAAGCAGATCACATAACTGTGCAGTGATATACTCATTTATGGTTACTGATATACTAATTAATGGTAACTGAAAACGGTATGCAAAATTGAAACATAGATGTTTGTGGAGCAAAATATCACTGTAACTATGCATTAAGAATGTATAAATAGCATACAAACTTTGATATGACATGGACTAAGTTCAACATCAGAAGAGCAGTTTCTGCAGTCGTCAGCTGGAACAATCTCAATATACTCCACGAAGCATGAATCGTCATCCATCCTAACACATCAACAGCATCAAGAACACACATTCAGTGACACGTTTAAGGGCATCAAATTTGCATTTGCATATACACCATGCATTGCCTTCAATCAGTCCTGTTCCCTTCCCTTCACCTCATCACAAAACACCGGGGGTCCCAGCAGCAAAAAGTTAAATCTCAGGAACAAGTTTTTAGCAAATTTCAGGACAATTTCGGGACACTTGTAGGCCTGAAGAGGCTCAACGCATAGAAAAATAAATGCATACTTTTTCGTGATCCAGTCATGACAATGTTACTGAGGTAAGTTAGACACGGAACAATGAAATGTCACTATCTCACAGAGTACAGAACAGTGAACGACAACAACAGTAATAAACAACCAATGCAGCAACTAAAACAGAAAAATGCTACATGTTATGGCACAACAAAAGCCAATATCAGGACACTCTTGCCAAATGACTAAGATTTCAGGACAATTTTAAATTTTAAGACGATTTCAAGACAACTTATTTCAGGAAATTCAGGACAACTAAGACTCATGATTTAGCACACATCAACCACCAGGATTTATCACCACCAACGCCGTTGCTAATAAGTTGATGGATCGCACTAGTAGTCCTATGTACGTCCCGACTTTCGGACCTGGAGACACTGCGATTCCAAAATGTCCAAAATGCTGGTATGATCTGAAATCTGTACATTTGCTAATGCAACCTGTTGCGTTACCTCCTGTTTGTGAGATGTATGCAGACCGGCATATACTACAAACGTCTACAAAATGTAAAGTATGCAATACAATTGAAAAAAAACACAAAAACAAACAACTGACATAGAATATATAACTCAAATAGCCGTATATATATATTACGTGCACCCCGTACGGACGGTACAGGATGGACCTTGCCCGTACGTTACCTTACTCACAGTCACAGGTAACTCACAGGTCCACTCCCGACGCTTCAGATGTTGAATACGGCCTCAAGGCCCAGCAGACATCTAGTCCATAAACAGGCCCATCTTCTGTGTTTTTCTTCTCTAATCTGGACTTAAATCCGTTGACATTACTCGCATATTTCGCGCGACGCTCTCTGCCAGCAGATCGCATGTCAGCCTGAACAGCACTTTCAGCAACTGCCACTTTTTATTCGGCTACCTGCATAGCTTTGTATACGCATCTTCACAAAGTTACAACAGACTCAACTAGACGCTCCATGTCACATACATGTATGCTGAAGAGAGACGTACGTGCGATAAACACGACACGACTTCCACGACAACCAACGTTGTTCATGACAAAACGTATTCCTTCACCAGAGTATAGTCGTGGACGAGGACCACCATGGTGGATGGCCACAAATTTTCAGCGCTAAGGCGTCTGGGCTGCAGACTTCCGGACTGGTCGAAAAATGCACTTTTTACATACACCACCTTCTTTTTTCGCCACCGTTGAGATCCCACCGGTTGGTTGGTTAGAGTTTAACGGCGCTTTCAACACAATGTAGGTCATATCGCGCCTTTAGAGATCCCACCGAATTTCGTAGTTATTGCAATATTAGCCCGCACGGCATCGCGATGCCGAAGGGCTTATATTTTACGCTGTAGTTTTTTCTTTCCTCATTTTTCGACACCTGATCATCTCCGGGGTCACTGAATGGTCAATAAAGTTCTCAACCAAACTTAACTAGGACACATATTCACTTATGAATGCTATTTAAAAAATTTGATCTGAACTACCCAGGCATTTACCCCCATGGGCTAGAGGCAAAAACCGCTTTTTTGGACAGACTTTGCACGCTGACCGAACATATCTCTGCAACGGAACATATCAACAACCGGAAAGAAATTTGTCAATCTACAAGAACAAGAACTCCCCAACATGCCCTCAAATTTGGTGAACTTTGGTCCAGAAACGGCTGAAAACGTTTGGCGAGTTTTTGCCCACCCCACCCCTAAATTTTCGCATTGGGAGACACTGCCAGCCTTACCGCATGGACGTCACATAACAGACAGCAGGCAAAGTTTGGCACGTGTTATGCAGTGGCACAAGCTCAGACTAGAACAACAGAATGTCGGGCGGGCCCACGCTGGGCTTTGCCATGCATCTAGCTATATTATTTCTTACGTGGTTATATGGTTTCTGGGTGGCTTTTTGTTTGTGTGAAGTTGTAGTAATCTCAGTTTTTCTGTGGTTATGCTTTTGAAGCTTACGGGTTTCTAGGTGGTTATATGCCTTTTTAGTTGTGATATGTTACGGTTGGTTATGCTGAGATGTTGTATTTAAGAGGGGGAAAGCGGAAAGCCCCAGCATTCTAAAGAGGACGCAAATTTGATGGGTATAATAGTGGAAAAGGAGTATAGTCTTCTGGGGGCAAAGGTTTTGACTCAAAGGTCGACTCAGCCTTCTAGCCTCCGTGGGACGGTAAAATGACTACCAGTCAAAGGGCGGTGATGCTCTGCAGTTGGGAAGGTAACCGCAGGCCTGGCAGAAGGTAATAGTCCGGGCCCAACGCTCGATAATGAGTATGGGAAGCCTTTACCGATTTAAAGGTTCCAATGTTTCGTTAGTCGGGTTTTCCCCGTGGTTATACGGGGTTTTCCATGGTTACATGGGTTTTCATGGGTTACACGGGTTTTCCTCATTATTATACGAGCATGCGGGCTTTTCCCGTGGTTCTACTGTTTTTTTTCGTGGTTATGTCCCTATCGTTATACCACATCAAATTTGGCAATTAAGATGGACAAAAATACATATGAATAAATGTACAAACAATTTGTTACGAATGACATAAAAAAGAAGCACACACATATATTATATGTCAAACTTTCAAGAACAACATACTGTCTGTCCTCAGACAAACCGATCGTTACTGTTTAAGGCCAGAACCTGCTGATAATTGCTTATAGAGTTCAGTGCACATGGCAGTGAACGTTCAGATATTATATTTGATTAACAGCGATATAGTACGAGGGATAACAGCAGTCTATTTACAGTGAATATATGTACAGTGTGTGTGTGAAATGTGTTAACGGGTTGAATAGAAAGAATCAATATAACAAATATTATGGGATAATAGGCATATTATCAGGGCAGCATTAGGGAAAATTTTAAGGTTAATTTTGAAATTTTGAATCAGTGCGGAGATGGATGAAGCACGCTGGGATGACGGGAAAAAGTCTGACTCAAATCCAGACTATCCTTGCTAAAAAACAAAACTTTTTTTTCGATGGAATTGCTTTTCGGCACACCCTGTATATCACTGAACATGCAGTAAAGTGCAATGCGTAGCATAATTGATAACAGAAGTTGGCCAATAAGTTTTTTAAAAGATCACTCTTCACAAACTATCAATAATAGTTACATTACTGGTAATATGACAAAAATGTGTCCATTTATAAACAGCGATTTTCAATAAAAATATAACATCATCATTCATGATAGACTGCAAATATTTCAGTCACAATTCGTAATCACCAATAGAATTTCCCCTACGAGCATAATGCCACATTCAGAAAAGTACTTGTAACACATCAAATTAGCAACATCTCTCAGCAGTATGTATAAGAACGTGTGTCTTAAGACTACTTAGAAGAGCAAATTCCTTGCAACACACATAACATTTAAATGCTTTTTCACCCGTATGTGTAAGCATGTGTCTCTTAACGTGGCTATGCTGAGTAAACTGCTCATGACATATATCACATTTGTGTGGTCTTTCGCCGGTATGAGTAAGCTTGTGTGTCTTGAGATGGCTACGTCTACTAAAATGCATTTTACACACGTCACATTCATGAGGCCTTTCACCCGTATGTGTAAGCAAGTGTCGCTTGAGATCGCCACGTTTCGTAAATCTTCTGTGACAGACATCACACTCGTGTGGTTTATCTCCCATGTGCGTTCTTAAGTGACTGGTCAAACCACTGGATTTCGCAAAAGTCTTTGTACAAATATGACACACATGTAGCTGCTCATCAGCATGCGTATCTTTGTGACTAGCACGAAAACTGCAAGTACTCGAAGTTTTATGACATACACTACCTTCACCAGCATGTGTAAGCATGTGTCTCTTAAGACTCCAAAGTGCGGTAAATTGCTTAAAACACACGACACATGTGTGTGGCCGTTCCCCACTGTGTGTAAGAATGTGTGCCTTGAGATTGCCGCTTTCAGTAAATTGCTTGTGACACATGTTGCATTTGTGTGGCCTTTCACCCGTGTGTATAAGCTTGTGCCTACTGAGATCACCGTGTTGAGTAAATTGTTTGTCGCACATATTACACTTGTGTGGTCTTTCACCAGAATGTGTAAGCATGTGTCTCTTGAGATCGCCACGTTGAGTAAATTGCTTGTGGCACACGTCACATTTGTGTGGTCTTTCACCCGTATGTAATAGCATGTGTGTCTTAAGATTGCCACTTAGAGTAAACTGCTTGTGACACACATCACATTTGTGTGGTTTATAACCCTTGTGTCTTCGTAAGTGCTTGGCGAGAACGCTAGATCTCGCAAATGCCTTTGTACAAATATGACATACGTACAGCCGGTCATCTTTGTGAATTTCTTTGTGAATAGCAAGGAAAATGGAAGAACCGAAAGTCTCATAACACACATTACATTCATAAGTTTTCTCAATTGCTGGACTTCTGTGTCTGCTGGAACGGTTTGTCACCTGGTCCCACGAATTTTGTATTTCAGGACGATCTATCTGTTGCACACTTACAACCTCACCTGCCTCTCTAAACACTGTCCTAGAACTCTCATCATTCAAATGTCTTAACAACAGATCGCACGACACATCATCATGTGCTCTTTCATTTGCATCACCAATCAACGTGTTGGACAAAGCAGTACTTTCATCTTTCCATTGTCCGCAGTCATCACTGACAGAGGTCACCTCATCTGCAGTAGTCTTGTTCCAGATGTAGGGAAAAGCTGTGGTCCCTAGTGAGTGGCTTGGTGCTTCTGCTTGTTCAGTTGCCACCTGGTATACATATGCATCAAATACAAATAACAGTTATCTATTGGATAAAGTTGCTGGAATGACAGTAGAGCTTGCCTCGATCAGCTTCTGATTGCGATCAGATCGTTGACAATGCTTTGCGATCACATTCGATCGAAAACAAGACTGATCGCAATCATGCAGCTAAGCTACGGATAATTTACGCACAGCCGCGTAGGTTTGTCTGAGTATCAGTTGTCACTGCCGCTGCACAGCACTTACTATGATATATGAACATGATATGGGGAGAGGGGGAAGTTGGGGAGTAGCAAGTCATTTGCTGCAGCAGCGCGCTCTCGGTCACGGTAGTGTGTTGCGTTGGCCGCCACTTATTGCAAGCCCTTATTCCAACATTCCCTCTCTCATTCGCGTTCGTCAGGGTTATCAAAGCGCAGCCAGCTCCTCCCTCCCCCACCGGGCAGCCAACCATCCGTCAGTGATATCTCAGTAACGTCAATGAATACGAAAACGATTGCTATTCGTTTACGAAAACGAAAACGATGCTAATTTACCAAACAAAAATAATATAAAAACGACAATGATGACGTCGGAAACTTATAAAAACGAAAACGTTTCTGATGAAAACTAAAATTAAACGAATTTGACGAACGGTCTAAGAAATATCCTATAGACAACCTGTTTGGAAGTTAACCATTAACAAACGTTTGTGCAGTCGTCAGCTCGTATTATCGTGCCATTCAATTTCGTGTATAAAACTGGACCATTTCTAATTGTCTACGGGCAATGAGACAGCAGCACCAGTATCCTAAGCTCGTCCCACATGCACAGGACTTCATCTCAAGCCTATGTAGAGCGGATTTTCTCTGTTTGTGTCTTGCTCACGTCAGGCCGGCGTAACAGAATAAGCAAGTCGCTTGAGATGCGTGCTTGCTTGAAACTGAACTCAAACGCACTGAAAGAAACTGGATTTGTGTTCTGATTCTTGTACACTGGTGACTGTTGTGATTCTTGGATATAACGAATCAACACAAATTAATAATGTTGTCCATGCTGCATAAAACAAAAATGATTGTTCATGAAATATAATATAAAAATTAAAATAATTGACCAAAAAACTTATAAAAACTAAAACTATAATGAATTTCAAAACTAAAATAACAGTGCCATCCATCCACACTGGTGTCACACTGCCAGCATAGTGGCCCACTCAGGCAGCTTGATCATTTTGTTAAGTGATCGTGGCAAGCCCTAAATGACAGTAAAAAACAACTGACAAAGACGCACGAAGATACCACAAAACATAATCTCATCTGTTTTTATCACACAATTCTCAATGGTTTTTGTAAACTGTACCATTGATAAAATAGACAAAAGCAGTTAAAAGTATCCAAAGTCACAGAATCGTCAGATACAATGGTAATAACCTGACTTGTGGCAGCTGTACCAACATCATTACTTTTATTTGATAGGTGAAATGCAATGTTTCCTTTGGTATCATCATCGGCCTCTTCCTGTAAACACAAAATTAGATCAGAAGTACAGAAAAATATCAAAATGTGTCCAGTTCCTTTCAGTACCCGTAACTAAGAAAAACAAACAGAATAACTGTAAAGGGTAACAAGACTGACTCGTCCAAACTGAATATTATTATCCCCATCTGTGCAACATGTTGCCACTGCAGGACAAAAAACTCAAAATCGCCCTAAAGGTAACCTGGGTATGTGCTGTGTGCATCCTGCTGGCAATTAGTCTGTCAAGAGCTGAATAATAATTGAAACACAGATATTTCTAAAGCAAAATATAACTGTAACTACGCATAAACAGTGTACATATAGCATACAAACTTTGATATGACAGGGACTAAGTTCAACATCAGAAGACTCAGAGCAGTTTTTGTAGTCGTCAACTGGAACAATCTCGATATACTCCACAAAGCATGCATCGTCATCCATCCTACATCAGCAGCATCAAGAAGAGACATTCAATGTTCAGTGACATGTGTAAGTTCGTCCAATTTACATTTAAGTTTTGCCACATGATGCTTCGCTAACGCGGTATGATGCTATCTCTTTATTAGATAAATAACAAATGACAATGCAAATGTTATGTAGGCCTAGAACAATAGCTACACTAGATACAAAAATCAAAACACAATTATTGAAGAAAACAAAATAGACATCGGAAATAAAAGAGCGTTTACAAAGGTTATTTTGGCATATAGAGAGTGCATAACTATGTCCTCTGGGGCGTAGGCCAAAGTACTGCTTTTCTGGTGGAAGTAGCTGTGAGAGACAATGGAAAGGGCTTTGTATACTGCTAAATAATCTACTGTCAACCATTCTGAGATATTCTGACACATCACAAATACATGTGGAGCTGCAAAGCCCAAATAGATGAGCTTTCCGAATAAAGGCATTAATCCTGTTTATTTGTCGACTATTTAGGAAACCACCCCCAAGCAGACAAGGCATAAGATATTCTACTGATGATTAAGGCAACAAATATAATATGCAATTTATTCTCAAGCATTCCTTCATTTTCTTGGCTTTGAAGGAGTTTAATTAGGTACAGTCTTCAGGAACAAATAGATAACACATAGGTAACATGCTCGTCAAAACTTAAGTTACCAGAAAACATAACTCCAAGAAGCCTACTTGGGTGTGGCCTGTAGAAAAACAAGTTATGCTATCATCGTCACCGTGTGTCTGTCCATTGCACTGTCACAAACTGGCACTGTACCAAACCGGCTAAACGTAGGATCACGCAAACAATAGCCCAGATACCGTAGTAGGGCTACTGCTACAGATATTGTCAGCAAGAGTTCAGTTAACCCCGCACTTTTACTCCGCAATTTACCCGTTGTGACACCCGCATCCCGCATTTTACGTAAAACCGGCTTTCTCTGCGTTCAAATAGTCGCACAGAGCAACCTAGTTGAAGGCTAAGAGCAACCCAGCTACGGTACGTTCAGATAACCCGGTTAAGAACAAAAACATTCATTAGCAATCGAACTGTTGAAAACACGCAACGGTATCCAAATTGTTGCAAAAACATACACAGCGAATGTGTACAAAACTTCATGCAATTTATTGTAAATTTGTAATTTTCATTCACAAGAGATCGACATAGAATACATAACTCAAGTAGCTGTAGCTATATAGCTGTCATAGCTGTCTATATATTACAGGCAACCCGTACAGGATGGACCCTGCCGTACGCTACCTTAACTAGCTATCCAATCCACATTGAACAAAAATGCAAACGGTTAAGAAGCATGTAGGCTATATCTAAGACGGGAAAAAATCTCAAGCTTATTAGCATCCCTTTTTGCCTAACTGTATTTAACAAATATTAACCGATCAGCTATCCACGAGTCACGACAAATTTTGCTGATTATTTAAGTATTCCAATCATCAAGAGCTCTTTGACTTGTAACAACTTAGCAATAGGCTGAGATATCGCCGACACACCATGCAACGCTGTGTCAGTTGAAACCTTGTCCTACTGTTGTACGAATATCGCACGCAGATTGCTTGTCAGCCTGATGAGCACTTGTAATAACTGACGCATTCGGCAACCTGCATAAGTAGTAGTAGAGTTTGCTTATACCCCAGTGGTCACCAATCGCAGGCCTCCATTTCCGTGATTGACATTTCATTTGTATATTAGGGGTCCGTTCAATTACCCAAAAGACGGCGAAAGACCGTATATAATGCTAGACGGCGAAATTGCCCTAATTTTGCGTTATTTCGATTTTAGTAGTTTCTGGGGCGCATTGCATAAAAGTGGTTGACAAAGCCATAAATATGGACGATTTACGATTACTATGTCTAGTAGTAAACGTCTGCAGAGGGATCACGCGACGCCCATGGTATAAATTCCTAGCAGATTCACAAATTTAAAACTTAATGCACAGTACGGGTATATTAGGTCACGCCCGGCATCAGGCTGGCAGTGTCTCCCAATGCGAAAATTTAAGGTGTAAGTGGGCAAAAACTGGCCAACCGATCTCTATTTCTGAACCAAAGTTCAACAAATTCGACATACATGTAGGAGAGTCTCTGTACATTGACAAGTTCCTTTCCGATTGTTGATATCAAGTTCCGTTGCAGAGGCATGTTCGGTCAAAGTTCAAAGTCCGTCCAAAAAGCGGGGTTTGCCCAAGTCCGTGGGAGTAAATGCCCAGGGGAGTTCGGACCAAATCTTTTAAATAGAAGTCTTTTAAATAGAAGTCTCCCGGCTTTCTTTCACTCCCAGCTTAAAACCTACCTCTTTCACAAATCTTACCCCCCTTAGTTTCACTTCCTCCTCCCGGACTGCCTCCACAGACTTTTGCCTGCACCGTTTCTTCTGAGCTACTCGGTTTTTGATTTTTTTTCATTATTTTTCCTTTGTGGGCCATGCGCTAGATTAAGCTGGCCATCTCGTTAGCTTTTGAGCGCACGTAAATCTAATCACGTAAACTTTCCGCCCATCCAACCCAGGAAGCAGCCAAGAACATATTTCTTTAATCACTAATAGTTTTTTTAATGATTTTGCTTTCATATTCCAATTCCAGCATAAAGGGTACTGAAATTCTTGGCTGTATTTTATATCGTTCTCTTTTACGACCGGCCATTTTTGCATGTGTGTAATCTGGAAGAAAACATTCTATTCCACTTTAATTCTTGGCTCAGTTTTCAGCGACTATGTCGTCTTTTACGGGGATAACCATTTAATTGCGACAGTCGCGGCGAACTGCCGAATAAGACACATTTACAGCAAATTTAATACCCGATGAACGCTCCACGTGTGTGTGTAACTGTATATAAATAATGAACATTGCGGTTCACGAAACAACAAAGAATAGTCTCTTACGGACAGTTACTGCAAAGACATTATGCAATGAAACAGAGTGGGCTACAACATCACACAGCATGCATACATAAAGTTCTGTAACACTGAAAATGAACACAACTGCATTCTGTAGCCCATCTGATGACAGAAGATTATTTGTTTGAAAGATCACATGTCACAGAGCATCAATATCATATTGCTAGCAGCAGTAACGCAGGCGTCGGACTCGGAACATATCTCCGTGGCACGTCCCAAGCCGTTACGCTTCTAACAGTGGGACGGATCAAATAGGCTTGAGCCGTCCACTTTTTGGCAATAAATCATCACATTTTACGCAGGAGTGGGCGTTTTTAATCTAGAGTAAAATGCAGAACATCGCACAGAGTAATAGTGTAAACTTCGGCCCGAGATACGCTACTTGTCCAAACTATCCAGAATTTGCCAGATTCGCCTCTCCTTTCAGTGTCTGCAACGTTGTCAGCTTTGGGGGGAGAGAGGTGGCTTCGCCCCTCTAACCCCCTAAAGGGAATCTGCCCATGAATCCCGCTGGGGGCTCCTCCTCAGACTCCCGTCATAATCTCGCGCAAGGCGTTCGCCATGTCCTCAGCCTTGCTTTTTTATTTCTTATCGACGCCTATGAGCAGTAACTGAACGAACAAGTGTCCAAGGACCATTTTGGAAAATAACAGACTGCATGGGCTGCAAACTGGCAGTATTGTTATTGTTTTTGTAATCTGTAACCAATAACATTCATAGCTGCGCTATACGACTAGCTTGTCATTTGAACACTCATAAACCACTGGCGCCGGAATCTATTCGGCAGATACGGCAAAAGCCATATCACTTATTCAAGTGTTTGTGTTTGGCTTTCAATGTAAAATGCTGTACCACTTTTCAGGCTTAGTAATAACAATTTCCCGAACTTTTATCTCTACCAGCAGCGTTCTGTGGCCCTAAAATATGCCAAAAATGCGTTGGCGGCCGGGGCTCTGCCCCGGACCCCGCTGGGGGAGCTCACAACGCTCTCCCAGACCCCCTAGTCGGCTGGGGAGGGGACACCCCCTCCCCAGACTCCACCTCCTTCGGCGCATCGACCTTCGCCTTCGGCGCGTCAATCGTTTTTCAACCCGAGCCATACCACCTTTTGAAACGTTCCGGCGCCCATGTCATAACTGCACACTAATTACAATTTTAACACAAAAATGCAGAAAGTGATTTTATAAAAATATTAACAATGACAAAAACATGCCACCAGAAAACCACATCAAATACGAGTATAACTGGCAAAATCAATCACCAGGTATTTACACATATTGCAGACACATTTAAACACATGTTACAACAAAAATTTACCAGCTGAACCAGGTCAACCAGGTGTCCAACTGACTTTGTTCTTTCAGTTGTTCCGGAAGTCAATCTTGGGAAATATTTTTAACAGGCCGGTTGCCCTTCCTGCCACCAAACCAACAGCTTCAACTAACAAGCACTGAAGGGAACTCACCTCAAACAGCAAAAACTGAACTCATCCTTTCTCTATTTATCAACAGACTCGTGAGGGAGAGGGATGGGAATATTGGTTTATGGCGGCTGTTCAATGCCATCGGTAGTACCATATCAGACTTACTGCCATCCAGAACAATTCAACCGAAGTAAAGTACCAATAACACTATTTTTCATACAACAGTCCGAGATTATCTGGATCAAAAAATAACCCCAAACCAAATGAAGCGACAATATTAATATAAAAAAACAAATACAGCACAAGACAAGATAAAATAAAGACTGCATAAAAACAGATGTCTGTTTAAAAAACTGTTTATGACGAGGATGGTCTCGATGTGTGATAATATGTAGTTATGTCCACAGTTCCCGAGTAATTTCTTATTTTACTATTTCTATGGTTGGGTAGGAGAGGATGTAGACAATGTTGAGTGTTAGACATCTGATAAAATATATTTTTTATCTGCAGCCAATGTGAACTCGTCAATGCTAAAAGTTTGGCAACTAAATCCTCGCCTAAATGCTTTCCGAAATAGACTATCAAGGCTGGCTTTATCGCCTTTTGACAACTGTCCAGCAAAAGATAGTAGTGCATAGGTGACAACAGACAATACAATGGCAGTAAATATAACATGTAATGCATCACAAGACAACCCTTGACTCTTCAACACAATAAGTAAGTAAAGTCTCTGATTAGCAACTGACAGAACGTGCTCGACATGTGCAGCAGCAGAAAAAGGTTTCAGAATTATAAATTCCCCCAAAAAATTTTGTGTGACCTGTTCAATAAACGATAACGGTTGTGGTGCACTGAAATGACTAGCAGTAGTTTTTAGCATGGGTTTTTTTGTTTTGGTGATGATAATCTGAAGCTGATTAGTATCAGGCATGTCTGCACGTGCTGAAAATTCTTCTTCCATGGAGGTGGAACTGTCTTATCAAATAGCAGCAATTCATATGACACTGAGTGATCCCAAAGGTCATTCAACTAGTACACGCCTTTGCCAATGTGATTTTTTGTACAGCTGTGCGGCAGTTTCTAAGACTTCAACTGACATACTGTCTCACGCAGTCCCTCTGCAATAACTGAGCTTCTTGTCCTTACTTACTGCAACTACCAAGTAATAGAGCACTCGACAAGACACTAAAGAAAAGTACTTGCAAACCACATTTTGGCTTGCTTGCATAATTTAGGGAAAGGGCGAGTTTGCCATTGAAATCACTATATGCTGTAAGTGGTTCTAGATAGAAAACTTAATATTTAATTATTAATCACTAACAGAAAGTCACATACGAGTACGTTGTTGACACGTCTTTGCCATCTTTGCTAGATGTTGAAATTTTACAATGCACCAACTTTTACTGGATACCCAAGTCTGACTTATTTCAGACTTACCTCACTGTATGCCAGTTTACGGTACTCGAATTTAACTGATGATTATTGTGCTAAAAACAGCAACTTATTCACTAAAATATTTCACTCGTGCATCATCATCATCACTAATAGCACATATTTTTGGCATTTCACAATTTTCACCTGCATGTGTAAGCGCGAGTGTGCAACACACCACATTAGTGATGTCCCTCACCAGTATGTGTAAGTAGGTGTGTCTTGAGATTCTTTAGATGAGCAAATTCTTTGCAACACACGTAACATTTGTATGGTCTTTCACCTGTATGTGTAAGCATGTGTCTCTCAAGACTGCCATATGCAGTAAATTGCTTGTGACACACATCACATTTGTACGGTCTCTGATCGGTATGTGTAAGCATGTGTCTCGTCACGTCACAACGCTGCGTAAATTGCTTATGACACACCTCACATTTGAATGGCCTATCACCTGTATGTGTGAGCATGTGTCTCTTGAGATCGAAACGTTGAGTAAATTGTTTGTGACACACGTCACATTTATGTGGTTTATCGCCTACATGTGTTCGTAAGTGTTCAGTGAGAATGCTGAATTTCCCAAATGCTTGTGTACAAATATGACACACATACAGCTGCTCATCGCCATGAGTGTCTTTGTGACTAGCAAGGAAACTAGAAGTACTGGAAATGTTATGGTACATACTGCTTTCGTCAGCATGTGTAAGCATATGTTTCGTAAGACTGGAACGTGCAGTAAACTGCTTGTGACACACATCACATTTGTGAGGCCTTTCACCTGTATGTGTAAGAACGTGTTTCTTAAGACTGCCGCTTTCAGTAAATTGTTTATGACACATGTTGCATTTGTGCGGCCTTTCACCCGTGTGTATAAGCTTGTGCCTATTGAGATCACCGTGTTGAGTAAACTGTTTGTCGCACATATTACATTTGTGTGGTCTTTCACCAGTATGTGAATGCATGTGTCTCTTGAGATCTCCACGTTGAGTAAATTGCTTGTGGCATACGTCACATTTGTGTGGTCTTTCACCCGTATGTATAAGCATGTGTGTCTTAAGATTGCCACTTGAACTAAACTGCTTGTGACATATGTCACATTTCTGTTGTTTGTAACCATCATGTGTTTGTAAGTGCATGGTGAGAAGACTGGATTTCGCAAACGCCTTCGTACAAATATGACAGATGTACCGTCGTTCATCAGTGTGACGATCTTTGTGAATAGCAAGAAAAATGGAAGAAACGAAAGTCTTATAACACACATTGCATGCATAAGTTTCCTCAGCAGCTGGATATTTAAGCATGCTGGAACTGTTTGTCACCTGGTCCCACGAATTTTGTATTTCAGGACGAGCTATCTTTTGCACACTTACAACCTCACCTGCCTCTCTAAACACTGTCCTAGAACTCACATCATTCAAATGTCTTAACAACAGATCGCATGACACATCATCCTCTCCCTTATCATCATGTGCTCTTTCATTTGCATCACCAATCAACGTGTTGGACAAAGCAGTACTTTCATCTTTCCATTGTCCGCAGTCATAACTGACAGAGGTCACATCATCTGCAGTAGTCTTGTTCCAGATGAAGGGTAATGCTGTGGTCCCTAGTGAGTGGCTTGGTGCTTGTTCAGTTGTCGCCTGGTATACAAATACAAATAAATAACAGTCATCTATTGTCAACTGCTGCACATGTGAATGACCTTCAAAAAGGTTATTCATGGTCATCTGAATTGCCACAATTTGAGACGCCATGTATCACTTCTTATTTACGGTCTGTACTCTGCAGTAGTAACAAGTCGATCTCAAAGTGTTTCCAACATATTACCACTTTGCAGTGTACATGTATGTGACTGATCGTGACCTTCAGAAGTCAGCCATTTTCGAAAAGACAGTGGAAATTACAAGCCACTTGTGCTTTCCATTTCATGTGTAAAGATAGCGCAGATAATACACGCTACATTTCCGAAGCTTTCAAAGTCTGAAAGGATTCAGACAGCAAAAATCACCTTCAACGTCACTGGTAATGGTGCCATTCGACAGGCCACATATGATTTCCTAGTAGTCTTCTGTTGCAACTGTCTCTATCTTCCACTATTTCTCATATATTATCACTTATTTCGCAACATTTCAAGACCTCATATGACCATAAACACAGTGATAATTTATCATGCATGCATTTGTACTCCTCTGTATCAATCAGCACAAGAAGTCTAAATTTCCTACCTTTAATGACTCCAAAGATAAGCCTAGGGGACCAAAATTTAAAAAAATGGGTCAAGTGACTGGCTATGTCTATTAAAGGGTAGACTGTCATAACAACGCTAACACTTGACATACTCTACCTACAGGGTGGTCCAACTAAAGTGGGCCACCCTGTATATATTAAAATTTGACGACTTGAGCTTCAGATATGTTGGTGAAACTCAAACTGAGAACGGGTCATCGTCATGCAACCCTGACCATGCCCTATTTAAGGGTGGTTTGTCAAGCCTACGGATGACAAGCCTACGGATAACGTACCTACGTACCTCTGTATCTAACTTAACGTCTCTAGCTTCAGCCGTTCCAGAGGTGTCAGTGGTGCCCAAAAATTTTAAAATTTGTCACATGACCGTGACAACACCATTATAGGGGTTTTGTTATCCATATGCTAGGACTTGACACAGACTACCTGTATATAAAATTTGACAACTCTAGCTTCCTGCATATATATGACCGGTGCCCCAAAAATAGTGGTTCACGTGACCTGACCATGCCCCTTTCAGGGAAAACGTGTCATCTGTGAGCTAGGACTTGCTATGGTTAAAGCTATCTACAAAATTTAAAGTCTCCATCTCCATATGAAATGTGAAAAGTGGGATGATTTGGGGCGCTTACAGGTCATTCAAGCTCAGCGCCAATCGACTCGAATTTGGCCAAATTTCACGAAGTTTGAACACAACACATCATTGGCGAAGCGATGAAAATTTTAGGAACAGAATTTTGAAAATTTTACATTGAGGGATCGATTTTCCAAAAAAACTTTAAAATTTCTCAAAATTTGTAACTTCTTGAGACTTCAGACCGCCATAATTCTGCAATGATTACCGATCACCAGAAATTCATTACCAAAATAACCCTCTAAGAGATATCTAGTTTAAATTTGCACTGTTGGAATCAATTCAAAGTCATTCTCCTGGCCTGTACACTCCATACACAAAACATACTTTGCCTTGTTTCAGTTTGTGTCAAGTTACACATTATCGTTGGCCACGCCCACTTATACAGTCGCACAGATAGCCGAGCACTTCAAGCTGAATACTGTATTGTGGACATTCCACACAATACAGCCATCTAGTTTAGAAAATTGTAATTTTGACACTTACATCGTCATATCTTGTAAGCAGTTTGAGATAGGATCTTAGTTACTATTAGTCACTAATAGGAAGTCATACACGTCCTCACCATTACCATCATCACTGATGACCAGAAATGACACAAAAAGAATATAGTTGTCTAAAAATCACTTTGTTTTGCATCCTATATCTCAATAAATTAGCCCCATACGGGACTGTCGGTTGACTCCTACTAACTGCCAACGTCAAAGTCTCATGACACAAAAACTAGGACAAAAATCAACAATCTGGCTCTGATGAGCTTTAGGTATTGTGCCCTAATTAATAATCCGTGGTCATTTGCCAGCCCCGTTATACATGGGGGAGGAGATAGCCTTCGAAAATGGTCAAATTTCCGACTTTCAAGAACTTGGATTCAGAGGAGTCGACCTAAAAATGACATAAGTGTCCGACTCACGTTAGCCTGCTTCAGCAACCTTGTTGTGTCAACTGCTTAAATACATGCTGCAACTGTATTTAACTGTTTTTTTAAAAATACAGTAAAATTTCAGTAAGTCATGAACGTGCAACTAGCTAATTTCAAGCATGGATAACACAGACTTTCACTTTATGCTATTTACACCATTTTAGTTGACCATTAAAAACAGCAACTAATCCACTAAAAACATTTAAGTCACACATCAGCATCAAACGTGTCCACTTTCAGTAAATTACTTGTATCACACATCACTTTTGTGAGGCCTCTCAGCAGTATGTGTAAGTAGGTGTGTCTTAAGATTCCAAAGATGAGCAAATTCCTTGCAACACACGTAACATTTGTGTGGCCTATCACCGGTATGTGTAACCATATGTCTCTTCAGATGGTTGAGTTGAATAAATTGTTGATAACACACACCGCATTTGTGTTGCCTGTCGCCAGTATGTGTAACAGTGTGCCTCTTAAGACTGCCGCGATCAGTAAATTGCTTGTGACACACATCACATACGTGTGGCCTTTCACCTGTATGTCTAAGCATGTGTGTCTTGAGATTGCCGCGGTCGTTGAACTGCTTGTCACAAATATCACACTTGTATAGCCGTTCATCTGTATGTGTAAGCATGTGTCTGCTAAGATGGCTACGTCGAGCAAACTGCTCAAAACATATATCACACTTGTATGGCCTTTCACCCGTGTGTGTAAGCATGTGTCTCTTGAGATCGCCGAGTTGAGCAAACTGCTTGTGGCATACGGCGCACTTATGTGGCCGTTCACCTGTATGTGTAAGCAGATGTTTCTTAAGGTTGCCACTTAGAGTGAATTGCTTGTCACACACGTCACATTTGTGACGTTTATCGCCCACGTGTGTTTGTAAGTGCATCGTAAGAATACTGGATTTCAAAAATGCCTTTGAACAAATATGACAAACATGCAGCCGCCTATAGGTGTGAATCTGTTTGTGAATAGCAAGGAAACTGGGAGTAATAAAAGTCTTATGACACACATCACAATCATAGGTTTCCCTAACACGTGGATTATGGAGCCTGCTGTAACTGTTGGTCACCTGGTCCCATGAATTTTGTGTTCCAGCATCATCTGTCTGTTGCACACTTACAATGTCACCTGCATCTCTAAACATCTCAGAATTCACACCATTCAAATGTCTTAATAGCAGATCACAGGATACATCACCCTCGCCCTTATCATCACGTTCACTTTTAGTTACATCACTAATCAACGTGCTGGAGAAAGCGGTCCTCTCATCTGCACACTCATACTTGTAACTGACGGGGGTCATCTTCTTATGGTCTATGAAGGGAAAAGGTGTGTTTCCTAGCTGCCGGCTTGGTGGTTGTGCTTGTTCAACTGTTTCCTGGTGTACAAATACAGCAAATACAAATAATTAGATTTAGCTGCTGCAATCAGAGTAAGAATACAAGTGACAAAGGTGGCTGAAAAAACAACCTTATCTATTGTCATCACACAGCTCCCAATAGTTTGAAGATTTTTTTTGATTTTGCATGCAGTGCCGTTGATAGAATAGCCAAATGCATTACAAAGTATCCCAGAATTACAAAACTGGCAGATATGAAGATACTAACCTGTCTACCAGCAGCCGTACCACTGTTGACATCATGGCTCTCATTTGATATGCCAGATGCAATGTTTTCTCCAGTATCTTCATCAGCCTCTGCCTGTAAACACACAATATGATAAGAAATACAGAAAAAATATCAGAATGTGCCCATTTCCTTTCAGTGCACATAAATGAGAAAACAAAAAGATTAGCACTGTAATCGGATTAATGCTATTTGTCACATTTTGAATATTCAACTTTTGATTTAACTGACAAGGCTCAATTCCAAATTTATCTTGCATGTTACTTGTGTCAATGCACGAGATAAAATCCTCCAACTGGAATAGCATAGTAGCTCAATCAGATTAAGAATACTTATCCAATATAATGCACAAATAAATCGTCACTGCAAGCTCAGTGTAGAACAGCTAACAGCTTTAAGCTAGCCTTGCAGTTGCTGCCTGTACTGGTAAACAGCAGACACCTATGAAACATAACTTGGCATTCCATAGCGACAATTAAACTGAGTGAACACTGTGAGGCTCCTTTGTATACAATAAACTGTTGTCATGCTGACATAAACTGTGCTGTCATACAGGTTTCATGTAAGACTGCTTTTATAGGGATTTTAAAGAGCTGATTGGTTGTTTTCACATTTTTTGGATAAGTTTCAATAAAATATAGTCCATTTTTGTGTTCAGCTAATGCATACTTCCATTTTTATTGCAATCTTCTTTGTTGTACTACACCACTTTCGCAGTGTCTTACACTTTAGCTCACTTCGGGATGTACATTCGCTGATGTTGGCATCGTCAACACGAGCAATGGTTCTGATTCTGAACCACTGATCTGGAAATTACTGATCTTACTGGACTGACACAATTCAATTTTGATTTCATTATTCGAACTCTAAAAATATCACAGTAAGGGGTCGTCCATAAAGGACGTCTGCAGCAAGGGA
>Ga0209780_1000164_pt1 | contig 31990 bp, 24 predicted proteins | sample WorMetexBAHAMAS2_FD_187384 | JGI IMG/M metagenome (GOLD analysis project Ga0209780, IMG submission 187384) | Marine gutless worms symbiont microbial communities from Max Planck institute for Marine Microbiology, Germany - Inanidrilus exumae... | ecosystem: Host-associated > Annelida > Digestive...
GTGTATGTTTTTCCATAGTCTGATTTTATCTGTGGTTTGAAAAGCCACTAAGTATAGCACATTTCCCTTAACTTAATGGCATTGATTTCTAGATCGGTTTGATTTAACCGTTTTAAGTGGGTGCCGTTCTCATCTCTGTCACAGACAATGACGGATTCGGGTGTATCAGTGAGTGCGTCTATTATCACATCAGAATGGGTTGTCACAATCAATTGGGTACGCGCCGCACATTCTCTCAAAAGGGGTGCAATCGTTGGCAGAATATCTGGGTGTAAGCCCAATTCAGGTTCTTCAAGGCAAATCAGCGGTGGCGGCTTTGGATGACACAAAATAGTTAAGAGACAGAGATAACGTAGTGTGCCATCGGAAAGTCGCGTAGCTGGTACCGGGTGCCCTCGCTCGTGAAAAAAAACTTGAATGGTATTGCCTTCCGTTTTGGTGGTAATATCTTCTATATATTCATAAAATTCTTGTAATAGGCTTAGCAGTTGCCTTTTGATTTCAGGGTAATTTTGTAAATTATTGATAACCAAGCCAAGATTACTGGCATCTTCCAATAAAAAGTCATTGGGTAAATCCGCTTTTTGTGGCAGACGTAGAGTAGCGTAATGCTCCAAATTCCATTCTCGATAAAAGCGGATTTGATTAAATTGGGTGGCAATATGCGTTAATTCTGGATAAAGATCGGCGCCTCGCCGTTGGGATAGAATAGATTGCTCTATGCTAACATCTCGCCGTTGTAGTTGGCGTTCTTTTCTTAAATTTGGCTCTATCAAAGTGCTTAAGATGGGATAGCCATTTTGGTAAGCATAATACGTCAAAGGCTTTTGAGTGTTGTCCACAGAAATCACTTCATCCACTAATTCAAAACGATTGCCGCTACATGTAAATGATAATTGATAGCGGAGCGCTTGATTTGGGGAATGGGGATAAAACAAGGTGGTATCAATTGAGGCAATGGGTGAAGTGCTACCCTTCCACAGCCACTCGGTGATACCACCGCCTTCACGAATGGGAATCAATAAATTATTGGGGCTTGCTGCCAACAATGAAACGATCTCAATGAGGTTAGATTTACCGGCGGCGTTAGTGCCTATAAGAACATTAAGGGGCTCCAATGTTAAGGTTTCCATCCCCGTGGAATAAGACAGAATGTTTTCAAGGCGGATCGTGTTTAGTAGTTGACTCATTATAATCAGATCGTTAGAGGTTCAATGCCATTAAGTTAAGGGTTTTTGACGGCAATGTCGGCTTAAATAAAAATTCGAGTTCAACTCGATGTTCGACGTTTTCGTGCTGGTGAGTACAAGGAATATCACAAACTAAACTTTTTTGTCATGGAGAGTCCCTGCGATAAGAGGGAACTTGAGGAATCTTGGAGCGGCTATAGATAGATTTATCCCGCTGGTATCCATGGCAAAAGCGCAAGTTGTGCCCGTGCTAAGCATTGCTTAGATCTGCATTTTTAAATTTTACTCCTAATCTTGTCGGAGTAAGCCAGTTTTAACTAACTTGGACGCCCAGACCGAAGGTGGACTCCTAATCAAAAAAAACGTCGTTCTAATAAGAGATATAGGATTTTTTAGCGGTTTTAAAAATCCTATTTATTCAATAAATAGGATTTCCTATTTCTTCAAGAAATAGGATTTTTTTAGCTGGCATGAATTTTTTCATAATCAGGTATATTCTCTTTTTACTACCGCCTAGCGTTCAGCTTGCTCTAAACGCTGCCTTAAATCAGTTAAAACTGTAGATTGTGGATTCACGGTTTCTAAACGTTCCAAATATGTTTTTACTCTGCTAAATCTATTCTTGTCTAAAGCACGCTCTGCCCACTCTTTGTAACGTTGCTCTATGGCTATCAAGCCTGCCCGCGCACCAGCATTATCCGAATCTATATCCAATACCTCTCTATAACAAACCAGTGCTGTCCCCCCATTGCCTGTCACAAGACGTCGCGCCTTAAAATGTTCTTGACATTCTTGCAACAATTTAGCTAGTTTTGTTTTATCTTGTTCAGTTAAAGCCTCCTGCGTGTTTTGAGGCTTTTCAGCGAATTGAGGTTCATACTCCACAGTACGCGCATCAATGTCGTCGCTGTTTGCTGCTTTAGATTTTTCTTCATCCAAACTGCCAGCGGCACTCTCCTCTTGTTGATCTGGAGCATAAGGTGGGGGTCCCTGTTCTGCCACATCCGGTGCGTCAGCGATACTCTCAGTCTCGGAAGGCACAACTTGAAGTTCCGATTCTTCACTAAAAGGGACTGGCACCTCTTTTGATTTAACCTGTTCAGGCGGCTCTTTTAACACCCAAAAAACGCCCAATGCCCCCCCCACAAGAAGCATCATCCCTGCCACAATCGCATATTTTACAATCGGCGTTGACGACGGCTTGCCAACAAGAGGCGCCTCAGTTGTTATCTGATCTATCAATTGATTACGTCGCTGAAGATAAGTTTCCAATTTATAATCTCCATCAAAATAATCTTTTGCCAACCCCCTTAAAGTTTTATCTGCCATATCATCCCCTCTTACTTATATCGTGCCTTCGCTTGAATAACAACTACTGTGACATTATCCCTGCATTTACGACTCAGCGCCAGAGCAATTAACTGTTCAGCCGCTTTTTGACAATTGAACCGCTTTTTAGATAAGACCTTAGCAATCTCTGACTCCGCTACTTCCTTGTATAAACCATCGCTACAGAGCAAAAAAATCTCTCTATCTTGCACGGGATAAATATTCAAATCTAAAAACAACTGCTCTTGAGCCCCAACCGCACGGGTGATCACATTAGCATCAGGGTGATTTTCTGCCTCATCGCGTAATAACAAGCCTTGTTCAATCAGTTCTTCTACGTGGCTATGATCTCGCGATAAAGGCTCAAGTTGCCCAGCGCGATAACGGTAGGCGCGACTATCACCCGCCCAAAGTACGACACAGTGAGACTTGATAGCCAGTAACGCAACAACCGTACTGCCTATCGTACTCCGACGTTTTGTCGCCATTTCATATAATTGAATATTGACGTTCAATAAACTGTTTTCAACTTGATCGACAAAATCACTCATCTTGGACGGGGGTTGTAGTTTTTCCAAAGCCTGAGTAATAGCTCGACTCGCCACATCCCCAGCTTCATATCCCCCCATGCCGTCAGCGACCACCCAAAGACCGGCATCAGGTCGATCTAAGTAATCGTCTTCATTGATCTTGCGCCGCTTGCCAACATTGCTTAACGCTGCTGAAGTCCAACTAAACATTTTTTAACTGCCATCCCCATCGTTGCCATTCCCCATCTAAAAATGCGGTAAATCCGCTATGAGGCGGTAAACCTTCACAAAAGATAAAAGCCCTCTGAAAATCTTCAATGTCACCCGTCCACCAAAGGCTATAGGGCACCCTGATGCTATTTTTTTCCACACTTTCACACTGTGCCGCAAAATCATCCTCATGGAGCGGCACGTACCAAGCCGTCTGCTGAGCTTCTGCACTGCTCATCGGTGGCAGCTCCAACTGTGCAACTTGTTGCTCAAATTGCGCCAGTTCAAACTGTTCCTCCAGCGTGGAAAGTGCTAAATTATCCGCTTGTGCAAACCAGTTAACAATCGCCTCATCGGCTAAGCCAGTTGGCACTATTTGGGACGGTAAGTTGACCGCCAACGTTAAAGGAAAATAGCGTCCGACTTTATCCACACTGGGCATCATCAAACCCATCCAAGACGAGGCGCCACAGAGATTAGCAGAAAGCATAAAATGCCAAATCGGACTGACCAAATAGGTATCCACCCAGCTATCGGCAAGCTGTTCTCGACTACTCGCCAGACTCTCTTGCAACCACTTATCCCACGGCTGCACGAAATCTTTGGGTAGCTCTCTGGTCACAAAGTCACCCCGACAGGGCAATTTGCCATAGAATCCTAACATGTTTTTTCTTATTCAAATCTATTAAATTTCGTGTAATGTGCCGGACGGGGTTTGCAACCCCGTCCGCAACCAAACCCCGTCCGGCACAAAACGCAACGCAAGATTTAACGAACGTTACGGACGGGGTTGCAAACCCCGTCCGGCACAAACAACGAACGTTACGGACGGGGTTGCAAACCCCGTCCGGCACAGGGACGGAGTTTGCAACCCCGTCAGAAACGTTTTTGATTGTGGGCATTCAAAGTTAATTTAATTGTAGTGGTAAATCAAACTTAGACAATACCTTAGAATGAACAAGGTGGAATGGATTAATGATGCTATCAACACGCATTTTACACTGCATAATTGCGTCTCCAGTCGTAAAAATGAGTTGAGTCCCAGTGGGCATCACATCCTCATCAAGTATTCTGAACCAAGCCCATTTTCCGTACTCCTGCAAAGCCACTCGTGAGCCACCACTGGTCATAAACTGTATTTTGGCCCCGTTGGCGGGCCATTCCAACTTGCTTTCTCGTATCGGCCCATAAGCATAAGAGAATTCTTGATCACCCAACAACAACCTAAATTGATTAACATCAGTACCCCGCAAATCTTCCGGTTTGAGGTAAAAACTCACAGAAGGTTCTGAACCTGATGTGAAAAAGGCATCTTGGATAGCCTCAGCTTCCCTAAATGATTTTAAGATGTCCCTAGACAATCCTAAAGGGTTATCGCTAAAACGCCAGATTGCCTTATTGATATAAGTCCCCAGGTGTTCCTCAAAAAACTGATCTAAAATACCCCCAGAGCCAAAGAATTTAGCAAAAATTGGTAATGGCATATCTTTGCCATCCTGAGACAAGGGATAAAAATCCCGCAATTTATTGTACTCAGCCAACACTTTAGATCGCCATTGTGCATTCATCTCGGTAATCTTATCTTGACGCGCTTTTTCCTCCGCCTCAGCCTTTTCAGTGGCCGCTTTCGCAGCTGCTTCTGCCTCCTCACGTGCCTGTTCGCGTGCCGCCGCAGCCTCTCTATCATCGACCACATGATTAACCAAGCTTTTACTTCGATCAATAATATAATCTATCCAATCTTTGACCGGCTGATGAAGTGCCATAGTGTCGGCAATACGTTCTAAATCACCAATAGCATCATTGCGTTTTGTCCAACTCAGATCCGTCTGAGGTTGATTCAACAAATCACGCACTTTGCCCAGTTGTTCTAAAATATGGTGAAATTCTTCATCCCTATAATTTTCTCCTTGGACCAATTTAAACAAGGGTTCAAATACCTCTGCAACCATTAATGCAGGGTCTTTTTCTTTTTTGCCTTTTTTTCTAGCAGCTTCCAGCCTTCGTTTACGATTCAATATACTAGCAGCTGTGCTACTGCCTAGTGCTTGACCCACTCTCAGCGCAGAATCGACGCCACCCGCATCACCGAGAGCAGTGTCGGCTTTTGATTCACAAACCAACATGGTATTTTGTCCGAGTTTTTGAAGCAAACGGCGCATAGGAGAATTGGGTATAGAGGCTGTATCTAGCATACGCACCGTCGTATCAATATTCGACAGTGGAATGATTTTGAAAAGATACACTAATTCTTTCCACCGTTTGATATATTCATCGAAGTAAAGTTCTTGAATATCTCGTGTCAGTTTCTTCGATTGCTCCTTATTCATGCCCCCTTGCTCTTTCAAGCCTAATACCCAGTTCTCTTCAAGACTATCTTTAACGACACGTTTGAGTTCCTTATTAAAGAAACCACAGTATCCCTCATAGGTGAACAATCCGGGTATCTCTAAGGCAAGAATATCGCCACCACGCTGGCTGGCAAACACTCGGGTAACGGGTTCACCCAATTCAGAACGGACACGAAAAGGGGGCAATTTTACACCCTCAGCCTCTTCTTTGACTTGCCAATATAACTGTAAAGAACGCTCTTTACTTAACAAAATTTTTCGGCTGTTTTTAACTAATTCCGTGTCTTCTAATTCAGTTTGTTTAACTGGAATAATGTCACTTTGTAACAGTGCCTTCAAATGCGCTTGTAAACGTTCTTGCTCATCAGAATTAATATCGAGAGCTTTTTCCCACTCATCACTCATCCACACCTGTAAAAGTGCTGGATCGAGCTTATTAACATATTCTTCTCTGAGCATCAAATAGACTTTCAGGTTTTGATATAAAAACCCCTCACTGTCATCCGTCACCCCCGCTTTTAATTGTTCAGCGAGTTGATTGTATAGATACACAGCAATATGCCGGAGGAAAACCTTATTCAATACACGGTAATAAGCCTCGTGTGCTGAAGGGCTTAGCTGATAACCTTGGTATAAACCCAGTCGCATTGAGACGGGTACACTGTCTTCATTCTCACGCAGCAGCGTCGGATAAATTTGATCCGCTTTCTGCAAACTATCGAGGGCGGGCAATATGCCTTTAAAATCGGCTTTTTCTAGTTTTTTAGTCTTGCCTTTGCAACTCTCTTCTCTTTCAATGCAATAGGTTTCGACATAATTGTCCATTTTATCTAGATAGGTTTTATTCTTATCATAACTATTCCACCAAGCATAAGTAAAAAATAGAGTGATAACCACCGCCCCCGTAATGATGGCACGTTGCAACCATAGCCGTTGTTTTTCAAAGCGCAAGTCTAATCCGACAATGTCCGATTCGGGGAAAATCACTTTTTTGAACAGGCGATTGACAAAATAGCTACGCCCACTACCACTATGTTCAGCCAATGCCTGTTGATCTAAGCCAAAGCTTCTCACCGTCGCCCCCATAATACGGTCAATGGGAGAACCTTCTTGAGTGCCGGAGCTAAAGTAAACGCCGCGCAAAAAGGGTGCTGGTTGAAAACGATTGGGGCGAAATAGGTCCTGCAAAAATTCATTGAGTGCCTCTTTGAGGGATATGATTTGCGGCGGAAAGTTGTAAACCAATACCCGTCGGTGCATATTCCTTTCTTCAGAGACACGCTGTATGTGTTGTGTATTCAACCGGCTCATCAACAGATCAAATTCCTCTGCAAACAGTTTAACCACGCCTTTTTCTTCCGCCGGAAAGGTCATGCCCCAGACTTGTCCTCGCTCACTTGGCGTAAGGCGTTCAAAAAATTCCATAAAGCCAGCCATGAGATCGCACTTGGTAAAAAGCACGTAAATCGGAAAGCGAATCTTAAGAATTTGATCTAATTCTTGTAGGCGTTTTCTGATGGCAGCTACATGGCGTTTCGATTCGTTGGGATCCATTAAGTCGGTGATACTCAAGACAATCATAATGCCATTGACTGGCCGGCGCTTGCGGTATTTTTTCAGCAATCCTAAGAAACCTTGCCAAGTCTGTTTATCTACAGACTCGTCGCTATCTTGAGTCGTATAACGCCCAGCGGTATCAAGCAATATCGCTTCGTCGGTAAACCACCAGTCACAATCACGAGTTCCCCCCACGCCACGAATAGCGTCTGGACCAAATTCATCGCTTAAGGGAAATTTCAATTCTGAATTTCTCAAAATCGTAGTTTTGCCAGAACCTGGCGGCCCAATGATAATATACCAAGGCAATTCATAGAGATATTGATCTCCGTAGCGTTTTTTGCCCCCCGCTTGGCGAAGTGCTTGTAAAGCATCTTCAAAACGGTTTTTGAGAGAGGCAATTTCTTCATCGGCAGGGGAGGCGATGCTTTCAACCATCGCTTTACTCTTTTTGCGCTCCCGAAAGTATAACCATAGAATGATGACCAACCAGACAATCCATAATGGGAGAATCGTCAACCAACGGTTCAAAGAATCGCCCAATGCGACAATAAGGAATGGGCCTGCAAACCAAATGAGCAGGGATAGGGCGAGTACTCCGATCAGCGAAAAGATGACCCATTTTTTCTTGAATAAATTTAACATGTTTCAGTCCTTTTCTTGGCGAACAACCAAAACTTGTACAGATTGGTTAATTTCATTGAAGGTTTCACTATCATTTCTCGGCTGCAAAGGGTTTTTATAAGCACCTAGCCCTTTAACCGAAATGATTTTGACTGTCGGCAATTTGTAGTCTTCTTTGCCTTTCAGATATAGACGCACACTCTGGGCACGTCTTTCGGATAATTTCTGGTTATAAACCTCTGCACCTGGCGGTGTAGGTGAGGCACGACCAATAATTTCTACACCAATATTGTGGTAATCGCTATTGGCGTTCACACGGTCAATAAATCTCTGCAAAACTTCTTTGTGTAGGTCAGTGAGCTTATCGCCTCTGGTCACAAACTTGAGTATATAACTCTTGTATTCACCATCAAAAGGTTTTGGCTCCGGTGGTGGCGGTGGTGGTAGCGGTTTACGACCGATAGTGACTTGAGGTAAATTCACCATCATCAGCTTTGGCTGAATATTTTCCAACTGACCATAAACCGGAAAGCTGATCTCAGTGATCTTGTTCTTAAAACCTATGTAAGCCATGACCAACAACGCAAGCATCACGACTCCAACGACCCATAACGGAATATGGCGTGTCAAGGTACCCCGTTTTTCGTGTCCTTGCCAATGGGGTGATAATGCGGGATCGATTTCCCCACGGTGTCTGCGGATTTGTTCATATAAATCTTGACTAATTCGCTCAACTTTATGTTGATTAAGTTCTTTATAAGTCCCTGCAAAACCAAAGGCTAAACAAAGATACATGAGTTCTAGTAGCTCTATATAGCGCGACGGATCATCGCGGGCTTCTTGCAGGATTTCAAAAAATTTTTCACCGCCCCAGGCATCACGATGAAATTCAACGAGTAAGGTGTTTTCTGGCCAAGAACTGTTTCCCCCCCACGGTGTTTCCATGACCGCTTCATCAAGGAAAGTACATAAGGCGTAGCTGGCTTTGTCCACAATATCTGTATCAATGCCCCGATTTTTGGCGGTACGGGTAAAAGACTTAATCTCGGCACCGAGACTATCGCGTAATTGGGCAATCCCGGGGTCATGCGTTTGGGTGCTTAGTTGAGAGGCTAGTGATAATAGTGTCGCAGCCGATTCTACTAAGGTATTGATTCCCTTTGGGTTGACGCGGGGGAGAGAGGGTATTGGTGCCTCCGTAGCCGTATAAGACGGTGGCGGCGTGTGACGTGGCGACGTGTGACGTGATGGCGTGCGACGTGACGACGCGGGACGTGACGGCGTACGACGTGACGGCCTGTGACGTGATGGCGTGTGAGCTCTTCTTCCCCCAGGCATGGGTCGTCTAGGTCTAATGATTGTTCGATCATCGTCAGGCATAAATGGGGTCTCTCTTATTGTCTGTCAAAAAAAATTGCCAAGCGTTGTACACAAGTGAATTGTAAATTAAAAAAACCTAAAAATCCTATTTCTTGAAGAAATAGGATTTTTGGCTTGCCATTAAAAAAACCTAAAAATCCTATTTCTTGAAGAAATAGGATTTTTGGCTTGCCATTTTTTTTAGGTGAGCTATAGGCTACTTTTTGGAAATTTTTTCACCGGACGTGCTTTCAAAGTAACAACACGCCGCCCCCCTTGACCTTGCTTCTGTCTAATATCTCGACAAATCATATGAAGGTCATAGTTGAATTTCTTTGCATATTCATTCCGATATTTGTGAATTTCTTCTACAATGCTATCTTTCCACATTATTCACACCTCACGTAATTCTTGTGGAGTACAAAGTTTCTTGATTTGCTGCCATCACCAAATCAGGACTGCGCCAAGCAGTAAGATAGCTAGGTATGCTTGTTTCAATATAAACCTTGGGTTTCACGATTTTTCACCTTCCTATGCAAAATTCTTTCAACAGCCCCAATTTTTACTTGGTTCGATCATCGTTGTGCATAAATGTAGCCTCTCTTATTGTCAAAAAAAATTGCCAAGCATTGTACACAAGTTCACCCTATTTGGGTTCCGTTTTTATAAATCCCTTGTTATTTTTTGAACAAATCGGATTTTTTTAGTTGCTAGAAATCAGATTTTTCAAAAAATCTGAACACCGTTTTGGGCAGCAAGTTTGTCATTAATTCATCTTTACCAGCTCAATTTAACTCTTATCTCGGCGTTTTTAAGCCTCTGTTTGTCATCCCGACAATAGGAGGGATCTTTACCAATTCAAAGATCCCTCCTATTGTCGGGATGACAGTCAATCGGTAGCTTATTTTGTTCCAGTTCCTAACTGCCGGATTTAGTCGCCTTTAGGTGGCTTGAGCCTTATGTATTCGGGATTTATCCCAAGGCTAATAAAAAAACTCTTTTGACGGCTCCCTGCCGTTTAACTTAATCCCTGTTACCCTTCATTCACATTTCTTCATTTAAACGGTATAAAAGTGGTTGATGAGATACAATACTAATCAAATGACGCGATAACAAATCCTTCAAATATTTTTCTATTCCATTTTCCTCAGAAATATTGTATATATTTACACCACAGCGAACAGTAATCATATCAAGCGATTCAAAATATTGCTGAAGCCGCCACGCATCAAATGCTTTCGGGTATTTATTAAGAAAAGTATGTACATCAATCACTTTTCCACTGGATTGCCCCGTAAAACAAACTCCTAAACCATGACGTTGAAATGTCCAATTTTCGTTGACGACAAATAAACTTCCCGCTTTCTTTGGGTAAAGCAAGCATATATTCCCAATCATCAAAGCATATATTTTGTGGAAACTGTTTTTGCAGCGCGATAATTAGGCGCGGTTGAAACTCTACGAACTGAATGAGTCTATAAAACTGTCTTGAGATAAGCGTTTTTGGATTGACCATTTTTTTCTGGTACCCGTAAATAACTAAAACCACAAACTATCCTACCCCATTTATGCACCAAAGTCTGAGGACAGCGAATGGAGAACAACGAAGGCAAGTTTTTATTCGTTGTTCTACATTAGTTGTACTCACATCCCATGACTTGAACATCGAGTTTTATTGTCCCTTAATAGCCCAAAGTTCCAATTCAACATCCTGAAATTTATCACCAATATGAATCGCAAAACCACCAGAGTTGGACATATCTTTCCAATAATCACTTTTCTGATCTAAATCAAAATAGGTAAAACCGCTATGAATGGGAATTTGACGGGGGACAGCGCGTGTCACTTGAACTCGAACTCCGGGCAAACTTCTCTTGGTCATACGATTGATTCTTTCAACAGCCCCAATCTTCACTTGCTTTGGAAATTCGTTATGTAAAACTTCATTAGAGACTTGTGCATTGACGGCAAGCACAAAATGAGCCTGATTGAGCAACTCACGCAAATTGATTTCACCGATGGTTTCAGCCATAGGCGCTACATAGAGACCCACACCACGCCCCGGCCCACGATATTCCAAGGGAATAGCAAAAACATTTTGGTCGATCTCTAAACTTAAAGCTCGCCGCAGATCATCCATGACTGGTTTAAAGGTGGCTTGTAAATCCTCGTGAATATAGGGCGGAAATTGGAGAGGCCGTTTATTGTCATGGGTAAAAGTAGCAAATTCGCCCGCCATTTGCACAATCTCGCGGTAAAAACTTTCTGGATGGAGACCAGAGATTTCCGTAAAGTGCAGGATCAATGGCTCAAAACGGTTGACCGTTTGTAATAACATAAAATCACTGATTTCTGCAAGTCCACGCCCCGTTTCGGTGGCACGTAATGCAAGAGCCTCACCTCGAAAGCGCAACAATCCAAGTAACTCTTTGATATAGCCACTTAATTTTGGAACAGCATGACAATTCAGATTCGGTGGGATAAACTCATCATCAAGCACCACCTGAGCCGTTCTGACTTCCTTGATATGGGCAAGTGCTAAGCAGGCATATTCTCCTCGCGTCTCATGTTCCAAAATAAAACGCAAGCGCAATTGACCAATATTAAGTTTAACACGACTCTGTGAGCAGGCATTGCTATCTCCAACTTCACATTCTTCTATGACATAGCGTGCTAAATGATCTGTAACATTGTCTTTTTCCACAATGTCCGCGACACCGTTACGCTTAAGCGGCAGCGCGAGAAAGAGGGTTTCATTTTTTAAATTCTCATCAATTTCTATGGCGGGGGGCGGTGGGACATCTTCAGGTATATTGATCGCCGTGCCATCTGGTAACACGGCGCGACATTCAAGCAAGGCAAATTTGCCCAAAGATAAAGTTTCTTGATCAATTTTAAGCGATTGAATGCCCCAGGCGTATGGACCATTCCAATGGGATTGGATCAAATTTTCAAAATAGCGATCTTGTTGTTGAAAGTGCTGTGGACGAATAAACAGCCCTTCCGACCAAATTACTTTGCTAGACATATTTATTTAGTTTTCAGTTATCAAAAAGAGAATAAGTGGTTTCGGGAAGATCCCTCCTTGCGTCGGGACTCCGCTCCATTCCCGAAACTTCGAAGTTCGTAAATTACTTTGCTAGACATATTTCTTTAGTTGTTTCGGGAATGGAGCGGAGCGGATTTCCTCCCGTAGGGAACTTAACTGCGATTTATCGCCGCCTAAACTTTTCATATTTCTTATAAGTATCGTATGATTTTTCAGGCTCTATTTCCACCTCTGTCTGAGAGGAGGGTTCGTTAGAAACCCCATCTTCTTCCAATTTTTTTACCGAAACAGCCTTAGCACCCAAATATACAACGATACGGGTTGTTTCAAGAGGTTTGACCTTTATGATGGCACGCCAATGGGCATTGTCAATGTCACGATAAGCGGCTATGACCCCAACATAACGTGTCTCAGCCTGTAATTCACGGCTATAATGACGCGCATCGTTGGGCTTAAATTGCAACTCCTCCTGCCCTAGTAGATCGGCACCCAATGTACCCTGATCATCTTCATATAATGAAAAAAAATCCGCTTTTTCAAAGGTTCTAAACGATTTTAACTCATAAATACGAACCTTCAACGGCGACGCACGACCACTGCTGGACTGATTCAATTTAGGAGAGGCGGTAAAAGCGGCATCAAGCTTTGTCACTTCAGGCTCGGTTTCGGCCGGAGGCGCATCCTTCTCTCCAATTTTGATACCCAGTGCTGGTACATCCATAGAGAACTGTGAACATCCCATCATAAACAGGACGATCAATAAAGCTATTACCAAATTTTGACAATATGAAGGCAACATTTTTTTTCACCACACTTAAAAGTAAGGGGATAAATCCCCTACTACGAACCGGCACAAGTAAGGGGATAAATCCCCTGCTACGAACCGCCACGGTAAGTTCGTAGTAGGCGATTTATCGCCTACACCTCTGCTGATTCTTCAAATTTAAATGACGTATTTGTTCCTCATAAGCTTGAGCTAGTTCTTCACTCAACAAGGTGTTGATTTCCGAGTCTTCGTTATAACGTCTAACAAATTCTTTCCATTTATGACTATCTTGTTTAAACCATTTGGACTTATGTTCTTGTTCCACAAATCTTTCTATCTCTCTGGGAGAAAAATGTGTCAGTGTATTTTCCAAACTATTCCTTATTCCACTGCCCATAGCGAGCAGATGGGCTTCAGTCTTTTCAAACGCATCTTGAATCGATTCGATCATTGAAAGATAGCCATTCTCTTTCAATAACATAATTTTTAATACCATGCTGGGATCCTGGTTAATATTCAGCGGATTATTCAATCCAGCCTGAAATCTTGTTGCTTCTAGATCAGCTCCAATTTTGAACTTCGTTCTGGCATCAAGCAGTTTGATAAGCCCCGCCATCGTTTCTCTGAATGCTTTACCCAGCGTTCTCATTAAATCAGGGTCAAGTTGGTCAACAGGGATGTTTGCGACTCCGGCACCTTCTAAAAAGGCAGCTATTGCCTCTTGAACATCGCCGGGCAATGGCTTCGGTTGTTCGCCTGAGTCATTTTGCGTCTGGCTTGAAGTCTTTGGCGTTCTTGTTATCGTTGAAGCTGTTGACGGTTCTGGCGTTGGATTGGGTATAGGATTATGCTTGGGTATGGAATGAGGATTCCGGTTTTCTAAAGTCACCTCAATCTCATACTTTTCAATATATAATATGTCCCCATCATTTAATTTGCGTTCATCATCCTGAAAATCTTCGGGTTCTGGCTGATCCGAACTTTGAATACCCGTACCATTACTGCTATGGTCAACAATATAGTAAGCGTCATTTCGATATTGAATCGTCGCGTGTTGTGTTGACACAAAATGCTCATCATCGGCTAATGCCCAATCATTATGTGTTGATGAACGACCAATTTTTCCACCCTGAGTATCAAAGGTGATGTGACTTTTTTGGTCAGGCGGCAAATATTGTGGTTCTATAATGTCCAACCTGACAGTAGGTACCTTTTCTTGAGCACTCTCGACTGGACTGGGTGATTCTATAGTAACTTCAATGTCATAATCGCCAAGATATAATATGTCCCTATCATTTAATTTGCGTTCCTCATTATGAAAAAATGAGGGTTCAGGCTTGTCCAAAGTTTGAAGACTCGTGCCATTACTGCTATGGTCAACAATATAATAACCGTCCTCTCGGTACTCAATCGTAGCGTGTTCTCCTGACACCAAATTATTGTCTAATACCCAATCATTGGGTGTTGATAAACGGCCAATCTTTCCACCCTGAGTATCAAAGGAGATGAGTTTTTTTAGGGTAGGCGGCAAATCTTGTGGTTCTATAATGTGAAACGTGATAGTCATATCAGTTATCGACTTATCTATGCATAAATATATCTGGGAACACCAATTCTGAATTGAAACGCGATTTAAAAAATCATTTAAAAAATCCTATTTCTTTAAGAAATAGGATTTTTAGATTGCTAATAGAATTGGTATAAACAGGCTATTGCGATTGCCGGGTAGTTCCTACAAATCAATGGAACAATGACTATGTCGTCGGCGTACATTGCAGTCAGGGGTTTGTCGCTAAGCTAGCAAATCGATAATAGCATCGCGTTCTTGTTCAAGTTCACGTTGATTTGCCAACATATGGCTGCGGCTAAACTCGTCAATCTCTAAGCCTTGCACAATTGAAATTTCGCCATTTTTGATAATCACTGGGAAGGAATATATTAATCCCTCCGTAATGCCATAGCTACCATCACTATAAACACTCATGCTAACCCATTCATCAGTGCCCATTGCCCAGTCGCGTACATGTGAAAGGGCGGAAAAGGCGGCTGATGCGGCACTGGATTTGCCAGCGCGTGCCTTAATAATAGCTGCCCCCCGCTGTTGTATCGTGGGAATGAATTCATTGACGATCCAATCTTGATCAACTAAGGATTTAGCCGGTTGACCATTGATAGTGGCATGAGTGATATCAGGGTATTGAGTAGCAGAATGGTTGCCCCATATAATCACATTTTTGATGGCTGTGACTTCGACACCCGTTTTAGCCGCCAATTGTGCTAAGGCACGCTGATGGTCGAGGCGTGTCATAGCGGTAAATTGTTGAGGTGCCAAGTCGGGAGCAAAATGCTTGGCAATATAGGCGTTAGTGTTGGCGGGGTTGCCGACGATCAGCACTTTGACATTACGGCTGGCATGTTCATTCAGTGCTTGACCTTGTATTTTGAAGATTTCTCCGTTGAGTTTGAGTAGATCGCTTCTTTCCATCCCAGGCCCTCGTGGGGTCGCGCCGACCAGTAGGGCGTAGTCAACATCGGTAAAGGCGAGATTGACGTCATCCGTTATGATAACATCGTCTAACAATGGATAGGCGCAATCTTGCAGTTCCATCTCTATACCATTTAAGGCCCCTAATGCAGCCGGTATATCCGATAAGTGTAAAATGATGGGCTGATCTGGCCCGAGCATCTCTCCTGCGGCGATGCGGGATACCAAAGAATAGGCGATTTGACCCGCGCCTCCCGTGACTGCAACACGTACTGGTGATTTCATAGTAAAATTCCTTTGTTGCTTGATGAAAATCATCATTGTATCATTTTTTAATTAGCACTCCGGACCAAATGAAAAATTATCAATATTTTATGACTGATTATTCATACCTTTATAACGCCGCCTTTATTGACGACTTATATGAAACTTATTTAGCCAATCCCGCCCAAGTGACTGAAGAATGGCGAGAGCATTTTATGCGGCTGCAACAAGAGCAGCCGCTGTCACAGCCAGAAATCCCCCATGCGCCCATTAAGGCAGCGTTTGCACAAATTCAAGCTCCCCTTTATAAAAACAACTTACGCAAGGGTGCCGATGACGCGACACTGGCGGTTTTTGCCCAAAAACAGGCTGCTATCTTGCGGCTGATTAATGCCCATCGTTTCAGGGGACATCAACAAGCGAATTTAGATCCCTTGCAGTTACAAGAGCGCCCCTATATTGAGGAATTGTACCCAGAATTTTATGGTCTCACGCAAGCCGATAGAGATACCGTATTTCATACGGGCTCCTTATACGGTGTGGATAAAGCAAAATTATCGGAGATCGTTAAGCGACTTAAAACAATTTATTGTGGGACTATCGGTGCTGAATATATGCACATCACCGACACCGAACAAAAACGTTGGATTCAACAACGTTTAGAAGGTGCCCTGGCTAAACCCAATTTGACGAAAACAACCAAACTCAATATTCTCAAACGCTTGACGGCAGCGCAAGGGCTAGAAGAATTTCTACATACCAAATATGTTGGGCAAAAGCGTTTTTCCCTAGAGGGCGGAGAAAGTCTGATTCCGCTCATGGATGAACTGATTCAAAATGCCGGTTCGATGGGCATCGAAGAAATCATTATAGGCATGGCGCATCGTGGGCGTTTAAATGTGCTAGTCAACATTTTGGGCAAACGCCCCAAAGATATATTCTCCGAATTTGAGGGCAAAATGGGTACAGGATCAGGTGATGTCAAATATCATCTAGGCTTTTCCTCAGAAGTAACTACTCCGGGTGGGCAAGTGCATTTAGCTATGGCATTTAATCCCTCTCACCTAGAAATCATCAATCCGGTGGTAGAAGGTGCTGTCCGTGCCCGCCAAGAACGGCGCGATGATAAAAGGCGTAACCAAGTATTACCGGTACTCATTCATGGTGATGCCGCCTTTGCCGGGCAAGGGGTGATCATGGAAACCCTCAATTTGTCGCAAACGCACGGATATGGCACCGGGGGCACCGTGCATATCATCATCAATAATCAAATTGGTTTTACCACCAGCGATCCCTTAGATTCGCGTTCAACTTTATATTGCACTGATGTTGTCAAAATGGTGCAAGCCCCGATTTTCCATGTTAATGGGGATGATCCAGAAGCGGTATTATTTGTGACTAAATTAGCACTTAACTACCGGATGACATTTAATAAAGATGTGGTGATTGACATGGTATGCTATCGCCGTCAAGGGCATAATGAGGCGGATGATCCGTTTGCGACACAGCCGATGATGTATCAAAAAATCGCCAAACATCCCAAAACCCAAGCCATTTATGCACAAGGCTTATTTAAAGAAGGCATTATTGGTCCTGGGGAAGGCGACTCCCAGCTACAACAATATCGGGAAGATCTAAAAACCAAAGAGGTGGTTTCCCGCCCAGCACATCAAACCTTCAAAGACGCCACCAATTGGAAACCTTATATAGGCACACACTGGACAATACCGGCAGACACTCGTATCAGTCTCGAACAATTGCAATACTTGATCGAAAGATTCACAAGAATACCTGATAATTTTAAACTCAATCGCGGTGTTGCTAGGCTGATACAGGCTCGTCGGCAAATGGGTTGGGGTGAATTGCCGATTGATTGGGGCTGCGCCGAGACGTTGGCTTATGCCGTGCTATTGGAAGAAGGTTATCCGGTACGTTTATCGGGTCAAGATAGCGCACGGGGCACATTTGCTCATCGCCATGCTGTGTTGCATAACCAAGATACTGGGGAAACTTATCTACCGTTACAACATTTGTCTGATAATCAGGCCAAATTTTTGGTGATTAATTCGCTGTTGTCTGAAGAGGCGGTGCTTGGGTTTGAGTATGGCTATAGTGCTTCCGATCCTGAACTATTGGTGATTTGGGAGGCGCAATTTGGTGATTTTGCCAATGGTGCCCAAGTGGTGATAGACCAATTTCTTAGTTCTTCTGAGGCAAAATGGCAACGTTATTGTGGCTTAGTCATGTTTTTGCCGCATGGCTACGATGGTCAAGGTCCTGAACATTCGTCGGCGCGTATTGAGCGTTATTTGCGCTTGTGTGCGGAAGATAACATTCAAGTCTGTGTGCCGAGCACTCCGGCGCAATTTTTTCATCTGCTAAGGCGGCAGATGCTTAGGGCTTATCGTAAACCTTTGATTGTTATGACACCCAAGAGTTTACTGCGCCATAAATTGTGTGTATCTCACTTTGAAGATTTTACCGAGCGGGGCTTTCAAACGGTGATTGATGAAACGGAGGATATTGCTCCCGAAAAAGTTGAACGTCTACTCTTTTGCAGTGGCAAAGTTTATTTTGATCTCATAGAAGCCCGTATCGAACATGGCATTGATAATCTAGCTATCGTTCGCATAGAACAGCTTTATCCTTATCCCAAGGTAGCGATAGCAGAAGTGCTGGAGCGTTATCCTCATGTAAAACAGCGCGTGTGGGTACAAGAAGAGCCACGAAATCAAGGGGGATGGTGGTACATGCGAGCCTATATGGATGTTAAGATAGAATATGTTGGACGACCTTCCTCTGCTTCACCAGCGGCGGGCTATTTTGAAATTCACCGTCAGCAACGTCAGGCGTTGATTGCGGAGGCGTTACAGATTAATTACTGATGTTACGTCAATACTAGGAAGTGAGGCTTTAGCCTCACGGTATAAAAAACCAATACCTACCACAAATATAGGCGTTCCGCCACCGCGTATTGTTTTGCAGTCAACACAATACAATCGACAGAGAATGAATGAGGCTAAAGCCTCAATTCATATTTTTGAATGTGGCGTAACATCAGTGACTTATAATAAATAAATATCTGGACAGCAAAAACGGTTAAAAAAGATTATAAGTTAGATACAGAAGAGCAATAAATTCTTGATTCTTTCAATCGTGGGGACTGGGTATCAAAAGGGGAAGAGAGAAATATAATATAAAAAAGCGGCCAAACAAACATTCGCGAAAACGCACCGCCTTCATTGGAGTCCAAAGCTTTAGCGGAGTCCAAAGCTTTAGCTTTGGACATGCGGCTTATCCAAAGCTAAAGCTTTGGACTCCAACAACAATGTCTTTTGGTTTAAGACGAGAAAACGATCAACCAGTACTCCATGCTCTAGGTCGTTTCATTCCCGCTATTTTGCATGCCTGCTTGACGTAACCATAAGGAAATAATTCAAATAAACGCCTTCTAGCCTCTTTTTTCCCGATGTCGAGTTCCTCAGCCAGGTACTTGATCACAAAACGAGCGTCAGCAATAATCCGGTGCTCATTGTAATAATACCGCATGAATTTTATGATGTTCCAATGCAGAGCAATCAGTTTTATTTGTTCTTCATCTGCCAATTGTTCTGCTACTTTATCATTCCAGTTTTCTGGATGAACCAAATAGCCTTCTTCATCTCTTTGAATGGATTTGCCATTCACTTCAAGTGTAGTCATTATTTATTATCCTTTATTATACGACGCAGAACGTCGATGCCTGCATTCCCACGCAGAGCGTGGGAACGATAAAAATTGCCCGTTCGTAGTAGGCGATTTATCGCCTACCGTGACAAGAATAGGCGATAAATCGCCTACTACGAACAGCTTAATGACATTTTTGCTCCGCGTGGGAACGAGAAAACGCGATGATACCAGAAAAACTACTCACCACCTATCGCTGCACTCGGATCAACTTCATACAACGCCGGCAAAGAATGGGCTATGCCTTTGTGGCAATCAATACAAGTTTTATTTTCGTCAAAACCTTTGATGTGTTGTTTTACAGCACGTTGCCCTTGCTTGGTATAGTCCATAGAGTCGTTATCATGGCAGTTGCGACATTCCCTAGAATTATTCGCTTTCATGCTTGCCCAAACATGTCTCGCCAATTCTAGGCGCTTTGCTTCAAACTTTTCTGGCGTATCAATCGTACCCATTATTTTGTGGAATAATTCATTCGTCGCTTGGATTTTGCGTACTACCTTGAATATCCAATCTTTGGGCACATGGCAGTCGGGGCAAGTGGCACGTACTCCTGTGCTATTGTTGTAGTGAATGGTATCTTGATATTCTCGATAGACATTTTCTTCCATTTCGTGACAGGAAATACAAAAGGCTTCTGTATTAGTCAGTTCCAAAGCGGTGTTAAATCCTCCCCAGAAAAGAATACCTGCCATGAAGCCAAGGACTAACATGCCGCTCGCCAGCGAACGAGTATGGTTTTTCCACTCCTCTGCTGAAATATTTCTCTGAGGTTCTTGATTATTGCTCATAGAAAATTATCCTCTTTCCGCATTATCGTAGTGTATGTACGGGTTTAAATGTATTTTCTACCAAGGGTTTTGCATCGACTTGGGGAACGTGACATTGAGTACAGAAATAACGCAGGGGGGCAATATTGGCTAATTCGTTGCCATCCCGATCTTTGAAATGAGTTGGGCTAACCTTAGTCGCGTTGGCTTTCTGGTAATTCGCCCAACTATGACAGGTGAGACATTTATTGTATCTCAATGTGATTTTATACCCTTCAATATGATGAGGAATCATGGGCGGTTGCTGCACATAATTGCGCGGTGTCGGATCATGATCTGGCTGCAAGGGTTTCCAAGTGGGTGTTTCGGAAGGCGCGTCAGGTGCGTTGCTACCACGTAAGGATTGTGGTCCCATGTCCCAGCCTTCTTGCGATTGGGAATTTTGGGGTAGTGTTAAAACTAAAGTTAATAAAAAAAATGATTTTTTCATAAAAATCTTCTCCTTTCTCGTTCCCACGCTCTGCGCTCATATACACAAGTATCTAAAAGTCTAGTACAACGGATTGGGGGAATAAACGGATTGTTAAATACTAAATAAAATCTAAATAAAATAGCAGAAACCATTTTTCAAAGCGGCACTGCCACAATCCGTTTATTCCCCTAATCCGTTGTACTAGATGGACTTGTGTATAATGATGAGCGCGAGGCAAAGGAACGAGAGAAAGTTAATTAAATCGAGTACTGAAATGAAAAACATCTCGATCACAAACGTCAATACATTGAGCACAATTGGTACAATTAGGTGACAAAATCACTGGACTTTGTTGCCCTTTGAGGGCTGGTTTGATGACTTGCGGTTCTGGACAGACTCTGAAACAATCCAGGCAGTCGTCACATTGTTGGCGTTTGCTGGCACTGATCCGCAATAGGCTGTATTTTCCCAGTAGGCTATAGAATGCTCCGACGGGACATAGGTGACTACACCAGCCCCGTTTGCTCATAAAAAGGTCAAAAAGAAATATCGCTACGACGATGCCCCACGCTAAGCCCATGCCAAATATGAGTCCACGATAGACCATAGATACAGGGTTAATAAGTTCCCAAGCAATGGTGCCCGTTAGCCAGGCAACAATGAGGCTTATTCCTAAGAGCCAATAGCGCGTTGCGCGGGAAAATGAGCTGCCTCCTTTGATATTTAAACGATCACGCAAACTGGCAGCGACATCAGTGACAATATTGATCGGACACACCCAGGAGCAATAGACGCGCCCTCCGACGAGCAGGTAGAAAATCAATACAATCGCAGCCCCAGTCAGTGCTGCCGTTTCCAACGTCTGTCCAGCAAACAACGATTGGAGCAATACATAAGGATCAGTGAGTGGTAATACGTCTAAGGTGAGGCTTGATGCCAAATTGCCTTTGACTATCCATATCCCAAACCAAGGACCCAGTAGAAATAGGCTCAGAATGATGAGTTGAGTCAGTCGCCGTAATAACAGCCACTTGTAATGGCCAAACCAAACTTTCATAACCCCTCCGGGATTTTGGGAAGATTAAGCCCGTTGTCCGGTAATCTATCCGGGAGATCAAGCACGTCTTTTACCAAGCTTTCCCCAGCTTTCTCTTTTTCTTCCCAACCCTTGCGGTAATGGCCACCCAATTCTCCTTTAACTAATTGTTTAGGAAATACTTTTATGGCAGAAACCTCTAAAACACAGGTACGTTCACATTTACCGCAACCCGTGCAATATTCAGAATGTACCACCGGGAGAAACAGGGCATGTTTGCCGCTGCGTCGGTTATGTTGCATATCCAAGGTAATCGCTTCATCAATCAGCGGACAAACTCGATAGCATACATCACAACGTAGTCCGAGGAAATTGAGACAAGTCTCTTGATCCGACAACACTGCAAGCCCCATGCGAGCATCATTAATATCTGTCAGCTCAGGCTCTAAAGCCCCAGTAGGACAAGCCTTGACACAAGGAATGTCTTCGCACATTTCACAAGGAATGTCACGCGCTAAGAAATAAGGTGTCCCTAAAGGGATTTTTTCTCCAAGCTCAGCTAAGCGCAATGTGTCATAAGGACAATCCCGCACACATAATCCACAACGAATGCAGGCGCCTAGAAAATCCTCTTCAGGCAAGGCGCCTGGAGGTCTGATCGCGTAGGCGGGCAGTGAACTGGCTTGGCGGGCGTACAGTGCCAAGCCAGCACCAAAAAGGCTGACACCGCAAGCTGTGATGGCTGTCTCAATCAGGAAACGTCGACGGGAGTTACCGTTAGCCATTGTTAAGCCCTTTCAATTTTTACCGCACATTTTTTGTAGTCGGTTTCTTTTGAGATGGGACAAGTCGCATCTAAGGTTAATTTGTTGACCAGTCGACTGGCATCAAACCAGGGAATAAAGACAAGACCTTCTGGTGGTCGATTACGTCCCCGTGTTTCAACTTTGGCAGTAATTTCACCGCGTCGCGTTTTGAGCTTAGCGGTCATGCCACGTCGCAAGCCTCGTCTTTTAGCATCTTTACGGTGCATAAAGACAACGGCATCCGGGAAAGCTCGGTAGAGTTCAGGCACACGCCGCGTCATGGAGCCTGAGTGCCAGTGTTCTAAAACACGCCCGGTGACGAGCCATAAGTCATATTCATTGTCGGGCACTTCCGCTGGGGGTTCATAGGGCAAGGCAAAGATTTTCGCTTTGCCATCGGGGTTGCCATAAAATTGTATGCCCGCCCCTTTTGGTACATGGGGATCGTAGCCTTCGCGGTAACGCCACAGCGTTTCTTTGCCATCGATCACCGGCCAGCGTAGTCCACGCGATTGATGGTATTGATCAAAAGTGCCTAATTCATGGCCTTTTTTCGGTCCATGCAAGCCGAATAGGCGATATTCTTCGTAAAGTCCTTTTTGTAGATAAAAGCCAAAATCTTCCATTTCATCGTTATGGTAAACGTTGCCCGCCGAATCTTTCACTTCTTGCTTAGGATATTTGTCAACCTCCCCATTCGCAAATAGGATGTCGTACAGGGTTTTACCCCGATATTCAGGTTTTTTGGCAATTAGCTCTTCAGGCCAAACTTCTTCTACTTTGAAGCGTTTGGAAAATTCAACGGTTTGCCAAAGATCAGATTTGGCCTCACCCGGCGCTTGAACCTGTTGTCGCCAAAATTGGGATCGCCGCTCTGCATTACCATACGCGCCTTCTTTTTCCGTCCACATGGCGGTGGGTAAAATCAAGTCGGCTGATAGGGCAGTGACAGTCGGATAAGGGTCGGATACAACAATGAAATTATCGGGATTACGATAGCCTGGCCAAGTTTCTTCATTCAAGTTGGCAGCGGCTTGTACGTTGTTAGTGCATTGCACCCAGTAGGCATTGAGTTTGCCGTCTTTGAGCATACGATTTTGTAACACCGCATGATAGCCAGGTTTGGGATTGATAGTGCCTTCGGGCAATTTCCATATTTTTTCTGAAAAGTCACGGTGTTCCTTTTTCTTGACCACTAAGTCAGCGGGTAAACGGTGGGCAAAGGTGCCGACTTCGCGGGCGGTGCCACAGGCTGAAGGTTGCCCTGTCAGAGAAAATGGGCCATTGCCGGGTTCGGAGATTTTGCCGGTGAGCAGGTGGATGTGGTAGCACATTTGGTTAACCCATGTGCCGCGAGTATGTTGGTTGAATCCCATGGTCCAGTAGGAGGTGACTTTAATCTTGGGATCGGCGTAAAGTTTGGCCAGGGCTTTTAATTTGTCCTTGGGCACGCCAGACAGTTCGTGAGCATAGTCGAGTGTGTACTTAGCGACAAAAGCTTTGTACTCTTCAAAAGTAGCTGGTTTAGATCCGCCTGCCTTATCAGCGTTTTCAGCCGCCTGTTCTCTCGCATCTTCTGGACGTAAGCCATAACCAATATCGGTATTGCCAATACGGAAATTAACGTGTTTTTTGACAAATTCTTCGTTGACGTTGCCGCTTTGGATAATGTAGTTGGCAATATAGTTGAGAATAGCCAAATCCGTTTGTGGTTTGAAAACAATGGGAATATCTGCTAAGTCAAAGTTGCGATTTCTAAAAGTCGATAAGACGGCCACTTTAACATGTGGTGCCGTTAAGCGGCGATCAGTGAGACGTGACCATAAAATGGGGTGCATTTCTGACATGTTGGCACCCCATAAGACAAAGGCATCAGCATATTCAAGGTCATCATAACAGCCCATGGGTTCATCGGCGCCGAAAGTACGCATAAATCCAGCAACAGCAGAGGCCATACAGTGACGTGCATTGGGATCGATGTTGTTGGAGCGAAAACCGGCTTTGATCAGTTTGACACCGGCGTAGCCTTCCCACACTGTCCATTGTCCTGAGCCAAACATGCCAACAGCACTTGGGCCTTTTTCTTTGAGGGCATCTTTGAATTTTTCCGCCATAATGTCAAAGGCTTGATCCCAAGAAATCGGGGTAAATTCTCCTTCTTTGTCATATTCTCCGTCTGTCATACGCAACAAGGGTTTGGTCAAACGGTCTTTTCCGTACATTATCTTGGACAAAAAGTAGCCTTTTATACAATTAAGTCCACGATTAACGGGTGCATCAGGATCACCCTGCGTTGCCACGACTCGACCATTTTGCGTGCCAACGAGTACGCTGCAACCAGTACCACAGAATCGACAAACGGCTTTATCCCAACGGATTTTGTCTCTAGCGGCAATCGCTGTTTGGGGGAGAGTCACGCCAGCGGCGGCTGCGGTTGCCGCGATAGCATTTGCTTTGATAAACTCTCGTCTGGTTATTTTCATAAAGAGATTTCCTCCTCAAAATCCTCATCGTTATTACCATATTGATAAATCATAGCAGCAGAGATAACGCCTTCGCATTGATGAAGAGCAAGTGCCCTATCCGCTACTACTTTTTCATCGTCATCCTCAATTGTGACAATTAAACGCCCGTTTTCTGTGACTGCGTGGACTTCCACACCTGGGATTTCCATCAGGCGTTTTTTGACTTCATCTGCTTGTTTTGCATGTACCAGTACACCAGAAATATTCATAAATTTTCGCCAATACGTCCAAGATTGGACTCCTTTAAACTAATTGCCGTGACTGGACAGGCTTGGTAACAGGCACCACATCCATTGCATTGATCAAAGTGTACATCAGGCATAGGTACTTTTGCCATTGAAAAATGAATCGCCTCGACTTCACAACTGTCACGACAACTAAAACAGATAACGCCTTGTTGAGTTAAACAATGGTTTTCAATGTGTGCTTTAATGCTCCAAGGTGGTGTACGCGCCGGTTGTAGGGTTTCATTTGGACATTGTTCTGCACAGCGTCCACAAAAGGTGCATTCTCCATGCTGAAAGTTGACTTGGGGGTATCCCCCACGCCCTTTTTCTAAGATATTTTCAGGGCAAGCTTTGATACATTCACCGCAACGCTCACAACAGTCAATAAATTCGCTATCTGACCAAGGTGGACGCAATGTTTGTTGTTTGCCACGGAAATCACCCCGCAGGAATTGTAGTCTGGTGGACATGATTAATAGTAGTGGCTATCGTCTATGTTAAGTTTGGCGTTTTTGACTTCTTGTTTAAGAAGGTTGAGTGAGACTTCACCTTCAAATGGAAAGGTTTCAGAAATTAAGTGCTCTTCATCATTCCCGCATTGAAAATCAACATAAATACCACCATCCACCTGAACACCCGCATTTAATCCATTGATTTCAACAGAATTAATATAAGTCTTCACTTGTGAATAGTGGGCATGATAAGGCTGTGATCGAATCACCTCTGGCGGATGGTTTACCAAATATTTGAAAAGTGCTTGATTAAGCCAATCAATGGCTATTGTCGGGTTAATAGGTTTATTAATTTTTACCACACGAAAGTTATAACCCAAAGCTTTGGCTTTTTCGTGTCGCTTTTTAACGCCTTTCAATTTTTCTTGGGAGGGTGACACTTGAATATCAAAAGCAATGGCTTTGTCAGGGGTTTGAACAATGACATCAAATTGTATGTCATCAATTTTGACGTTGGCTCTGAATGAGAAACCTTTTTCTTTATAGGTTTGGGTAATTTGTTCAATTTTGGCGTTATATAATGCTTTAAGAAAGTAGTTTTCAAATTGTTTGTTCATAAAAGTCACCGTTTTACAACCATATTATGTTGACTGGAGATTCAATCGGGGGGAATATTGAAGGGTTTTATTCGTTGTTGAACATTAGCTGTACTCACCACCGTAATAAAAACTTGAACATCGAATTCTTATAAAACTTCCATTTGAATATCGCCTCAATTTCCTGAGCAATATCATCAGTTTTTTTTAAAGGGTTGCACAATAGCATAACAGTTACACAAAAAAACCAGATATAATTTATCATATTAATTGATAATTGCTGGTGCAAGCCCCTTTATCTATTAATTGAAAGGAATACTAATATGAAGCAAGCCGCAAGGGAAATTATCACCCCTCGCCCGAAAATGTCTCTGACTATTCCAGCAGGTATGGCACCTGTGGAATTTTTTAACAGTCCAGCTAATTTAAAAAATTTAGCTGAGGAAAACGGTTTATTTCGGACGCCTGAAAACCTGTTAATGTATCGCAAGTTGATTGGTCACAGTGTCGAATTTGATACTTCAATCATTTTAGACACTTCCAAACGCATATTAGATCCATTGGGGCGTCCAGTTAGGCGTGATCAGATGTCTCGTCAACAAAAGAAAGTTTGGAATCAGATGACTCGTATTTTGTTTGATTACATGCTGGAAAAATATCCTGATCCCGCGCAACATTTAATTCTTTGTGGTGAAGCCAGTTTAGATGCGACTTGGCCGTTGAATAAGCCTGGGGTGCCCAGTATTCGTATGATCCATAACCATTTTATGGTGTTTCCGATGGCGGATTTGGAAAGTGCTAAAGATGCCAATTCGGCGGATCCTAATTTAACTGATAGTGGACATCATAGTTTATTTTTGCGGCATTTAAGCGGAGTTTATCACGAATTTTTAGAAGTTTTAGACTTGCAAATTTTGTCTCCGATTTCAACCAGTGAGTCTGCTGTTAAGTTAACGGGTTATCCACAAGGCTTGCCCAGTTGGGAAGTCAAAGGGGGCGCTGATAAACTTAAGGATCAGTATTTTTGGTATGAATATGAGCAGGTGCTGTTAGGTTTCCTCGATTTTTATCGCACATTTTTTTCTTTGGTGTCTACTGGCGATCCACAAGTGCCCGCACAGGCTTATTTTCCTCATCAAATAAGTGAAGTGTTGTTAGACAGTGGACGATTTCAACGTGTCGCTCGCGATCTCAGGGAACAGGTGATCCAGGATCCTTTGTTTGCGAATGAAATTCGCTGGCGCCCGGCTTATAAGCAATTACTTTATCGTGATGATGAAGGGCGTTTGATTGTGACTATTTCTCAAAATTCGGTTGGTAATGCGATTACTGAACTTTTGGGGATAGTGGTGAAACGGGTAGAAGATGAGTCGGCTTATGCGGAAGCGGAGCCTGCTTTGGTAGCTCGTTTGTTGGAGGCGAGAGAAAGGTTGATTGAGGCGAATTTAGGTGAGGTGATTGCGGCTCCTTCGTGGGCTAGTGGAAAATTTGTGCCACAGTAGTTATAGTATTTCAGGTAAAGATTTTGGCCAAAAAACATCCGATGTTTGGCAAACATCGGATGTTTAGGCTGAGTGGGCTAATGGAAAATTTGTGCCACAATAAAAAAAATGCTCCGTTTATCGTTCCCAACTCCATGTGCGTCGCCTTAATTAAAGCCGCGACGCACACACAGGTTCTCAATACTACATCGGTTATCAGGGAATGATAACAGTCCCTATATTAGAATAAGGACTTGTGCCTGAAGAATTATAGGCTTGCACGGCTACATAAAGTTTTGTGCCGCTGGCTAAATCTGCCGCAATTGTAGTCTGTGTCCCTAAATTTAAAGTTATAATGTTATTAAGCGTCACGTCGCTGATGGGATTGGAATAGGGCGCATAAGAAAAAATATAGCCCTGCGCCCCTGCCGCCGTTGTCCAGGTTCCCCGAGCATGGTGACCATCAATCGCCACCTCAAGTTGAGGCGCAGCAGGTGGCATATTCGCCAAATATACATCATCCACAAAAAATATCGTGGCTCCGCTGCCGTCTACGCTTGATGCAAAAAGTAGATTATGAGCCTTGCCGTCAGCGTAGGCGCTAATGTCCAACTTCACCTGAGTATAGTCAGAATAATTGGCAACATTTGCCTCAGTCACGTTAAAAATGGGGTTGTTGTCCAGGCGGACTTGTAAAAAGCCAGTGCCCTCCGCGCTGGGTATTTGCAGCCATAAATTTAAAGTGGTTGCGCCAACTGGTATGAGAAACGTTTGTTCAAGGACACTAATTCTCGGCGAGGAAGCGCTGCCAAACCATGCGAAGAATTCGCCCGTGTGTGGCTGACTCGGAAAATTCGGTGAACCACAAGTGGCATGACTACAAATGGGTGACAAGCCCCGGCTATCTATTTCATTCCAAGCCTGATTGGGGGTGCCGAGTTCAAAGCTGCCATCCGTAATGCTAGCTGTCGGTGCATCGTCATTGACGATGGTGACGGTGGCTGTCGCCGGCGAGCCGGTAGTCGCGCCGCCTGTTGGATTGAATAAGCTGGCTTTAAAGCCCTCGTCGTTTTCAAAATAGGCATCGTCGATGATTTTCATAGTAAAGAATTTACTACTTGCGTCGCCATCCGCCCAAGTCAGTATCCCATTCGCAGGAGCAGGAATATAATCAAGATTGGCTGTGGCAGAGCCGTCATAAGTCATAATATAAACAGATACTTCGCCTTTGCTGCCCGATGAACGTGCCACTTCAAAATTGACCGAGCCACCGTTTTCATCCACTTTATAATCAGTTTGAGAAAGCTTAAAAACGCCCGCGCCCTCTATTCCCAATTCAACATCATCGATCAAAAAATGGGTGGCGGCGGTGTCGCTGCCCAACACTTCTGAGTAAAGCAACACATTATGGGGCTTACCATCCGCATAAGCCGTGATATCAATAGTTATTAATTGATAATCAGTATAGAGCGCTGCGTGCGCTGCCGCGGCTAAAAAATGTGCCTTGTTATCAATGATAACTAGCAGAAAATCATTGTCGTTCCCGCCGCCAGCTTGCTGCATTTTCAGCCTGAAGTTTAAAGTACTTGTATTGGTGGGAATAACAAAACTTTGCCACGCAATAGTGGCTGTAGGATAGAAAACGCCGCCCAAGCTCAAAAAGCGCTTGCCGCTGTGTGCCAACCCAGGATTGAACACAATCGGATTTTGGTTAAGACTCGTGCCGCCGCTCCAGGTTGGATGTGGTGTGCGCTCGGTTTCAAAGCTACCATCCGTGATACCAATGCCAGACTCATTGTCGTAGATGACTACAGTCGTATCAGTGTTTACGCCAAGCGTTGCCCCGCCAGTAGGATTAGATAAAGCCACCTTAAAGGTTTCTTTTCCTTCAAAAAGGCTGTCTTCTAAAATTTTTACTGTAAATTCCTTATTGTCCGTATCGCCTTCGCCCCAAGTCAATGTACCCTGGGCGGCTTGATAATCACTGCCCGCCGTAGCGCTGCCATTTTCAGTAGCATATTTTACCGACACGGCTCCTTTGTCGCCCCCCTGACGCGCCACTTCAATGGTAATCGAGCCGGCATTTTCATCAACACCATGCCTTATGCCAGAGACGAAAAAATCAACAATAAGCGTCTGTTCGCTTACTCCCGTAACTCCTAAGCTGCCTGCATTGTCGTCATCCAAAATAATTACACTGACTTGGCGCCGTTTAGGCGCGTCCAAAGAAACTAAAAGGGCTTTTTCAAACGGTTCAGCTTTGTTGTTATCCAGAATCTTGACGACAAAACTTTTATTATCGGTATCGCCAGCTTCCCAAGTTAATGTGCCGCTGGTAGCGACATAATCATTACCCGCAGTGGCGGTGCCATCGACGGTGGTATAGCCTACCGATACCCGCCCAGTGCCGCTACCGATACGCATGACTTCAATTGTCACTGTACCGCCAGTTTCATCAACTTTGTAGCCTTTTGCCACAAAGTCAAAGGCATCACTGGGGGGTTGAAGCGCCATTTCCACGGCGGCAAGGGCATCAACACGCGGAAAAGTAAAACCATTCCTGGCATCCGTAACAGGCACACCGCTGTTTTCCATGATGATTTTTATTTCGCTTGGAGTTAGAGCGGAGTTGGCTTGCAACATTAGGGCGGCAACGCCTGCTGCCATGGGTGTGCTCATGGAAGTGCCGCTTTGGGTGATGTTTCCCCCTCCCATCAGCGAAGAGGTGATATTTACGCCGGGAGCCAGAATATCTACTAAATTATTGCTGTTACTGAAAGCAGCAATGTTATCAGAATCAGTCGTTGCGCCGACGGCGATAGCGTCGTTAAGGCAAGCGGGCATGGGAATCCCATTTGTCGAACCATCGTTACCCGCTGCGGCAAAAATCGTAATGCCTTTTGCGCGTAGTTGCCTAAAAATATCGACATAGGCGGGATTTTCGTCGTCGCAAATGTTAGAAAAACCACCGCTGCCGAAACTAAGGTTAATGATGTGAACGGGTTGTGTGCTTAAATTCGCCCTAATCAAATCTAAACCTGCCAAACTGTCCGAATCAAGAGAGATGTTAAAAACGCCACCAAAAGTGCTGAATACCTTAATGACAACAACGCCAGCGTCGGGTGCCACCCCACGCGGAGAGGTAACAATTCCCGCAACGTGAGTGCCATGCCCACCGCCAGTAATATCATCTTCAGCACTTCCACCTTCATTCGTGCCATTGGGTGGACATGAGGCTCGTGTAAAACAATGTTGCGCGACAATACTGTCCGCCAAATCTGGATGATCCGTGTCAATACCTGTATCTAATACGGCGACAGTGATACCTTTGCCGGTGTAACCGCGCGCATGGACTGCATCAGCCTTAATCTGAGGAATGCTTTCAGTCAGATATAATTTGTGTTGTCTATCTGGTTGAATAGAGGCGACTTGGGGATGATTTTGCAAGATAGCGAGTGTGTCGGCGGTTTTGATCGTGCCAGCTAAGGCGTGGATGTAGCTATATTGCCGCTTTAATTGGAAGCCGCTATTAGCCGATCTCGAAGGAGAATTGTTTACCGCCGATAGTACGGCTGCTTGCGCTTGTGCGACTGATTCTCGGAGCTGTTTGTCTGATCTTGGGCTCCTGGTGGCAGGATTATGCAATGTCACTATCACGTCAACTAAGCCAGATTCTCCCAGCTTTTGATGGATGTCGGGAGCAACTGTGGCAGCCTGTAGTGAGTGACTGAGTACAATAAAAACAAAATAGAGGAAAATGCGATTGAGGTTTTTCATAATATCGAGCTTGGGTGTTAAAAGTGGCAAGGAACCGCAATAGATTCCGACTGTTTTTAAATTCTCCTTTTTTTTTGAAAGTTATCCTTTTTGTAATTATAGATGCGTTCAAACGAACTTGCAAGAACGATTTTAGAGGTTACGCACTGAGTACAACGGATTAGCGGAATAAACTGATGAAATCATTTAAAAAAATAAAATGTTACGGACGGGGTTTGTAACCCCGTACTGCACTAAATAATGCTTTGTTTTTAATAAATAATTATTAGCGCAGCATTAGGAAAAACGAGTCGCACTGTTGCTTCAGTACATTTCCGCTAAAATATGATTAAGCTTGGTAAAAAATTGATGCACATCTTCATGGATTTCATCGGCAGTCATATTGGCTGCCACCGTGCTGCGCGTCAG
>Ga0209780_1000165_pt1 | contig 31895 bp, 33 predicted proteins | sample WorMetexBAHAMAS2_FD_187384 | JGI IMG/M metagenome (GOLD analysis project Ga0209780, IMG submission 187384) | Marine gutless worms symbiont microbial communities from Max Planck institute for Marine Microbiology, Germany - Inanidrilus exumae... | ecosystem: Host-associated > Annelida > Digestive...
TCACATGAAAGTGGTTTCAAATACATTTCCACCCGGCCCCTCAAACCCTAAACGCTTGGGTTCAGGCAGTCTAGCTTTAACCATATATGCCCTAGCTGCATGACGTATCTTCCTGTATTTATCCGATGCCCACGCTTTTGACAACACGCTACAGTCCCCATATCTCTTTCAAGTATAGGTAAGTTGCTGCTTTAAATACATCGTCATAGTATTGAGCCCCGCGGCTCGCCGTCCGAGGTGCCAATACGGCGCACGCGACGCGAGCGTAGGGCGCGTCCCTTGCATTGAGGCAAAGGTCGCGGAGAGGCAGTGCGTAGGACGCGCTCCATGCTCGCTATCGAAAGCGAAGATTTAGAGTAAGCTCATGGCTAACTGGGAGACCAAGCTGACGTTGCGATTTTAAGGCCACTGGCCACATTTATGACCAGAGTGGTAGATTCTTCCGCCCGACATAATTATTGTCTGTCAAGATTTAATTTTTTGACTGGCTTTACATGTGGTTTTGGTGTTTGATGCTAACCGCCAACCAACTGGTTGGCGGTATGGGTGAAAGGAATTTATAAATCAATTATTTATACGAATGCCTATAGTCCAAGCAAGATAAATCTAGCCGACCCCAAGCCAAATAGCCTGTTGTCAGACAAGGGTTGATTTTCTACGCAGCAGGGTAGCTCCTTTGGGTGTGAGTCGGTATTTTTGCCGGGGACTGCGGGGCGAGTCCGGTTGGGTCATCTCGATCAGTTCTGCGGCTAGTGCTGGCTTAAGATAATTAGTTCTGAAAGTCTGGCGATGATTCAAATTTAAGCGTGCCATCATCTCCGTGACTTTGAGTGTTTGGCCTGCGTTTAGTAGGCCCAACAAGCGTTTTACCCGGTCGGTTACTTGGTCGGTTGGTGCCATTTCTTCCACAGCTGTTAGTAAGGCTTGCAACATAAACCCGATAAAGGGCGTGGAATTAGCGGCGTGGTCTGAATCTGCTAAAGCTTGATAATAGTTAGCTTGCCGATCCCGAATCACGCTTTCTACTGGTAAATAGGCTAAGGTAGGTTTCCACTGACTTAAAATCAATGTTTGCCATAATCGCCCCATGCGCCCGTTGCCATCTATAAAAGGATGAATAAATTCTAATTCATAGTGAAACACACAACTCGCAATCAAGGGGTGAGCTGGGTCATATTTTAACCAGTTAAACAGTTCAGTCATTAATCTTGAAATTTGGCTTGCTGGTGGTGCCATATGCACTAAGTTTTGGCCCCGATAAATGCCCACACCACTGGTACGGAAATTCCCGGGGTGATTCACTAAACCGGCCATTAGCATGGCGTGAGCTTCTAAAAAATGGTCACAGTTGTCTGCTTGCCATTGATTTATTTGGTCATAAGCGGCAAACGCATTTTGTACTTCTTGAATTTCTCGTGGCGAACCCAGCACGCGCTTGCCATCTAACAAAGCGGTGATCTGTTCCAGACTTAGGGTGTTATTTTCAATTTCTAATGAGGCTTGAATAGTGCGAATACGATTATTCCGCCTAAGTTGTGGAGAATCTGGCATCTTTAATGCTGACCAGCGTCCCAGAGCTTCGCCTATTTCTTCGACTAAGTGAAGGATATCAGGGGTAATGTCAAAGGGTGGGTGATAGTGGGTCAAGATGTGGTCTCCTTAGTTTTAAGGATGCCGCCGGTGTAGAATGGCGGTGTCAAGGTTTTTAGGTGCAAACGGAGTGCTGCGTTGTTACCATGTTATAATATCATGTCGCAATTGGATAAGTTCTTTGTTATTGTTTTATATTGTCATTTCTGCATCGACGATATTTTCTATGATCACTAAGTAAGATTAATGAAGGAAATTGATATGTCTTATGGAAAATTTGAAACAATAGAACAAGTTTCTGATACATTTGATATTGAGATAACGAGGGGAGCATTCATACATAAGGAAAGAATAGAAATTGATGATGTCGTACTTACAATGATTGGTAGGAGGTTGTTAGAAGATGCAAATTTTGTTAATGAACAGGCTATATGTCAACATGTAATCACTCTTATATTGGATATAGTGTCTGATAATCATGTGTCACTGAAAGTATGGTCTCAGGTGACATACACAGTAGATAAAGAAAGGGGTTTAGATGGTGAACCGGATTATTTGATCGCGCCTTACGCTAAAAATGGTGGTATGTTAACACCACCTCTTTGTATAATGGAAGCCAAGCAAGAAAATTGGAAGAATGGTTGGGCGCAAGCTCTGTCTGAGATGTACGCTGCCTCTACTCAAGGTGCAAAAGTCTGTTATGGTGGTGTAACAACTGGGGTGCTTTGGCAATTTGGTAAGTTGGAGAATGGTAAGCTATTTACTAGAGATCCTGTCAAGCTTTCTGCTATAGATAATTTGCAAAGGGTGCTGGATACGTTGAATTGGTTGTTTGGTGTGGCGACAAGGTGTATTTAAAAATCAGTCATTCAAAACATAAAAAACTGGATATTGCTCACTAATCTCCTCCTTGATCTTGTCAAATAGCTTAGTAATTGCAAGGCTCAAAGGTGTTTGGTCATAGAGTTTCATGGCGGATTTTTAACGGGGGCACCTGTAGTGCAATGCCATTAAGTTAAGCCAAAAACGTTCTTGTGTAGGGTGGGTAGAGCGAAAGCGAAACCCACCATTGTTATAAATTTCAAAGGTTTGGTGGGCTTAGCTCCGCTATACCCACCCTACAAATATCTTTAATTCGTCGGACGATTGAGGAACAATTGCAGTGGAGACCAAAAATCGGAAACCCCTAAAGCGTCCTGTTGCTATTGGTGCGGATTGGGAAATTCGTTTTGGTCCCGATAATCGGTTTCGGGTGTTTTATCAAGTTGATAGAGAAAACCAAGCAGCCTATATTCTTGCGATTGGCATCAAACCGAAAAATAAATTATTCATTGGTGGGCAGGTGATTGAATTATGAACATGACATCTATTCAAGAAGTTTCAACGCAATTCCGGACTTATTTAGAGGCTTGCCAAGAAAAACCGGTTGTCATTGCACAAAATGAAAAGCCAGTTGCCGTCTTACTTTATGTGACTGATGAGGAAGAATTAGAGCGGCTAGTGTTATCTTACTCCCCTCAATTTCAGACCATTCTAAATTCGGCTCAACAGAGAATTAGAGAAGGGCAAGGTATTGGGCATGAAGCGTTTTGGGAACAAGTGGAAAAACCAAAATAACCGAGGACAAAAACTGATGATGAATGATACCGCCGCTAATGCAAAATTGAAATGAGTGGAGCGTAGGGTTGGTAGGAACGAAGTGGAAACCCACCATTTACAGTTGTTTCGGGAATGAGCGAAGCGATTTCCCGAAACTAAAGCCAAAATGTTGGTTTAGCTACGCTTACTTCGTTGCGGGAAGATCCCTCCTTGCGTCGGGACTCCGCTCCATTCCCGAAACAACTATAAGTCATGATAAAGGGTTCATGGAAACGGATGATACATTCTTTAGCGCGAAGATGATATTTATCTTTTTTATTCGCCAGTGCCAACCAAAAACCAGTATCAGCCATTATCATGTTTTTTCTCCATGATCTCTTGCCATTCTGATTTGTAGTTTTCTGATAATGTCGGTTCTGCTTCGCCACAGCCAACGAATCCGGAATGAAGAATGCGTTCAGAGCTATTCACCGGTTTACTATTTTCTGTTGTCAAAGGATTGTATTCGTCATTGAGTAAAATAACTAAAACACGTTGCTTCGTTGTTAGAAATTCTAGCGGTTCAGCAAATTGAATGTGATTGCCTTTTTCTATAATAGCTTCAACCGTTTGTAACATGATAATGCCTCGTTTTCAGTTAAATTCAGCAAACAAATGCTTTGAGTGGCGCAGGCGGGGCTGGGCGGACTAAATGAACCTTTTGTGCTGGACGGGGCTTGCAACCCAATGCCATTAAGTTAAGGAAAAAATGACATATTATAAACTAAACAACAGCTTATCTGGGAGCTCAATGCCAAGCGAGTTAAGGTCCACGGAATTGCCCGTTCGTAGTAGGCGATTTATCGCCTACTAAGTCGCTAAAGCTACTACTACGAGCCTTAATTTAATGGCATTGATCTAGGAGCTGGGCCTAGCTGATTGGGCGTAGCGAAATAAGGCAGCCCAGCATTTAACCATTCTGTCGGTTCAGGTTTTTTTGCGGCGCAAAAAAAAAATATGGGCAGACAAATGAATATCCTATTGAAACTAAATGAATTAATTATTAGCTTAATGGCATTTACGCTTGGGGCACGTCCATTTAGGCCCAAATGTGTCTGAAACTTGCTCTATTGTTTCAAATTTTCCATAAGACATATCAATTTCCTTCATTGATTTTGGTGCACTTGCCGTGGCCTATTTATTATTCAAACCTGGTCAAAGCGACTAATTTTGGTCGAGTTTTAAACGGTACTATTTTAACTAACATTTGGGTACTATTTTAACATTTGACTTTTAAAATTTCGTCTTTTAAACTGTTGCAGTTGGAAATTTGCATTTCCAACGAAAAAGCGTCTCAAGCTACTGTTGCAAAAGCCGCCTTGCGCGGCTCAGCCTTTGCAGCCTGGCTGGAGGTCGCATCTAGCTCGATGGAGCATGTCCAAAGTACAGAAAAAAAGGAGCGAAAAATCATGCAGAAAAATCTGTTTTCTTCAGCGCGAATGAGTGCCGCGATACTGGCTAGCGCCTTCTTCCTCTCCATAAGTTCAGCGGCGAGCGCGGCGGACGGCGCGCCTGGTGGATGGATCGTCGTATATATAGGACAAATCGTAGCGTTTCATTCCGGTCAGTGCTTGACTGCGGCTGTAAGCCCATACGGAGGGTACCGTGTTGAGCAGTGGCCATGCGATGTGCCCATGTCGGAAGATCAAATTTGGAAACTGTTTATCGCTCCTAATGCGCCGCCTCACAACCCCCCTTATCGTATGAAGTCAGTACAATATGGGCTCTGCGCGGATGTATCGGATGCGACCGGCCCTGGTGTGCACCTGCATGCATGCGACCAATCAACCACGCAATCATGGTATATGGATAGTGCGGGCTCCGCTGGTCCCTACGACTATTTCGTGATTACATCAATTAGTACTAGCAAAGTGTTAGATATTTATGGCGGGTCTGTCAATGCCGGGGCCAAACTTATCCAATGGGCTTATCATGGCGGTGCAAATCAGATGTTTGGTCTGCATACCACGCGCCGGGATTTTCAGGGGGAGGTCGTAGCTGAGAGCACCGGTTTGTGCGTGGCCGTGGGTAGCGGGGGCAACATCGTAGTGGAAGTATGCGCGGTTGACGGCAGCCAAGATTGGCTGTTTCTGCACTATTTTAATGATTTATACACAATAGAATCACCGTGGGACGGGAAGTGTGTAACTAAACGAGAGCATCTGAATATAATGGATGCAAGCCCCTGTGATCGCTCTCCCCCTACGCGGCTGCGGCAACTATGGAAGGTAAGAGAGAATAGCGGTGGTGTGTACAGAATAAGTTCACATGCTGACAGCACATATTTTCATGATTCTTCCGGAGGAACTCCTGGGCCCTCTCTCATCCTGTGGGATAATCTCCCTGGCGCCGCAACTCAGCGCTTCCGTGTGAGATAGCGCGCAATAGATTATTACAGTTGTTTCGGGAATGAGCGAAGCGATTTCCCGAAACTAAAGCCAAAATGTTGGTTTAGCTACGCTTACTTCGTTGCGGGAAATCCGCTCCGCTCCATTCCCGAAACAACTATAAGGAGTGCCTATTTTGACAAACAACCCAAATTCCATGCCAAAAATGGACAAAACCCATTTTTCGGTAGCGTCACTCTTTGACGCACCTGACGACAAAGAATACTGGCTTTCCAAAAAACCTTCTGAACGTTTACAAGCAATGGAACTCATGCGGCAAATTAACTATGGCTACGATCCAACTACCACCCGACTTCAAAGAATTCTTACTGTTGCTCAATTCCCATCAAGTTGAATATTTGCTCATTGGTGGGTACGCTGTTGGCTATTATGGCTATCCACGGGCAACGGGTGATATGGATGTGTGGATTGCTATTGATCCTGAGAATGCGGAAAAGTTAGTTACAGTTCTCAAGGAATTTGGATTTGATGTTCCAAACTTATCACCTGAACTCTTTTTAGAAAAGGGAAAAATTACCCGAATGGGCGTACCACCGATGAGACTTGAAATTTTAACGACCATTTCCGGTGTCAGCTTTGAAGATTGCTACGCCAACCGAACGATTGATGTTGTTGATGGGGTTGAAATTAATTTTATTAGCATCTCTCATTTGAGGGCTAACAAAAAAGCCAGTGGTAGACATAAAGACTTAAATGACTTAGAAAACCTGCCCTAATAGTTTAGCCGTTAGACTTTGTGCTGGACGGGGTTCGCAACCCCGTCCACCACGTTTTATAGCTCAACGTGCGGATGGGACTGCATGGTTCGAAGCAAGACAAGACTGAGCATTTTCGTGTCGGGCACCAAATATCCGTACTTTGGTATTTTACAACACCTGCCGCTCCAACCCCAATTTTGATGACAAATCTGCCAAAGTCTTCGCATTACTCAAAACCGCAATATGCGCCTTATTCGGTTGCAAATAATTCGCAGCCACTCGTTGCAAATCCTCCATTTTAACCCGCAAAACTTGGTGACGAAATTTACGCAACACAGTTGGGGTACGTCCATTTAAACTATTGAAAAAGCTAGTTATCGCTTCTCCCGCTGGAGAGCCTGGGCGATCAATACGACTAATCACGCCAAGAATCGCTTCTTCCAAAGCCCGCTTTTCATGTTTATGATCCTGTAAACAGCTCAAAGAACGATCAAAATCTGTCAAAGTCTCCAATAAGCGTGGATCACGGTAAGAATAAAAGCGAAATGCCCCACTACTGCCATCGTAATTGGCACCGCCACCATACGCGCCCCCTTGTTCACGCAAGGCACGGTGCAAAAAGCCATTTTGTAAAAAATGGCCTAATACCGTCAAAACAGGCGCATCAGGATGACTTGCCGCCACGGTTGGGTACGCTTTTGCACAAAAATTTACCTGCGTACTGGTACTCCACGATTTTTTAACCACACAATTCTCCATCGAAGGCTTAAAAGGTTCTCCAGCAGATTTTATCGTGCGCCATTGAAGCTTGGCGAAGCTTTGTGCAATATCATGATGCCGTTCCGCTTCACTCACAACCAGTAATTGGCGTGGTGCTTCAAGTAACTTGTCGCGAAGACGCTCCAATTTAGCAGCAAATTCTTTCAAATTATCTTCGTCTACGAAACTATCATCCAATGCTTTCAAGCTTTTCAATCCCGCCAAGCCATGCCAACGGTGAGAAAAATGCCCGGCTGGACTCATACCGCTATTACAGGCACTCATCACCAAATGATGTCCACGCGCGGTGACGCTGTTATCATGGTGTGCCCGTAATTGGGCAATCAATTCGCGCAAACGTGGCAATTCGTCAAAACGGGCTTGTTCTAAAGTTTCTCGTAACAAATCCGCCAGTTCGGCTTGATGACGTGCCAACGCTTTACCAGATAAACTAAACAAACCACGCACATTTTGTACGTCAGAAACACTACCACGCACTGAGACTGTCGCATTAATGCCCCCCGTCACAGCAGCCTGTCGCGCAGCCGTTTCCCGATAATCCTTGTCACCACAACCCACTTCTGTCATGCAATCACAAAATAAAGGCAACACCTCCAGTAAATCCGTCTCCAAATCAGGCAAGTCTGCAACAAGGGTTTGATAAACCATGCCATTGGTGCCGCGTGCAAACCAGGTTGCTGGTAAATCATTGACAGCTTGAGCCGCGCCTTCAGGAATTTTCAATTCATCTGGTACATCTTCTAAACCAACTTTTGGCAAGATTTCAGGATCACCGCTTTGACGGGCTGCTAAAGCGGCGGCTTGTTCAATGATTTTCGCTTTATCTGCCTCACTCATAGCGGCTTTGATGGTTTCTAATTGTGCCTTTTCATCAGCGATTTCTTGTGCGGCTAAATTTGTGTCAGGTGCCATCACCACACGAACACGGTGTGGATTATCCAATAATAAGTGCCGCACTAAATTGGGAATAAAATCTGGATTTTGACAATCCGCCCGCAGCGCGCTCAACACCGGATCAATATCCAAAAACGCCAACGGATCACCACCGTGCGTCATCGGAGACAAGGCGTTGACTAATAAGTGCAAACCATAGGGAAAACTATCGCCAGTGATTTCTCGTTGAGTTAATTCGATTTGATGTAGCACCGATTCCACCATTTCTGGTGGCACACCGTTATCAGCAATATCCTGAAGTACTTGAAAAATAAACTTTTCTACGGCATCCGCCTGCTCAGGATTCGAGCCTTCCAAGCCACAGATAAAGCTGCTTTCACGACTATTATCATCGAAACCGCATAAAGGCGAGGGGGCAGTGCCCAAAGAAGTCGTTTCCAAGGCATGACGTAATGGTGAGGCACTATTGTCAAGCAACACACCAGTCAATAAACTGGCATTTATCACCTCACGAATATCGGTGCTTTTACCCAGTAACCATGCTAATACAATATGGGTTTTATTTTTAATATCTTGTTTTTTATCAATTGGATAGTAATGAACAGCTTGTTGCGGTGTCTGGTAACGTTGTTCATCAGGCACTTGCAAACAATCCCTTTTTTGAAAATGTTGCAAGGCACATTCTTCAAACCAAGCTTGATGCTCAGCCGCTGGACGATCCCCGTAAGTCATAAAAATAGCGTTAGACGGATGATAGTGAGTCGCATGAAACGCCTTCAGTTGGGCGTAAGTTAGCTTTGGAATCTCCTTAGGATCGCCACCGCTGTTGTAATGATAAGTAATGGTGGGAAATAGATGAGAATGCACCGCCTGCCACAAACGTTGCACTGGCGAACTCAAAGCCCCTTTCATTTCATTAAATACAACCCCTTTGTAAACCAAGGGCGATTGAGGCGAATCCGGCGTTTCAAATTCGAGGCGATAGCCTTCTTGAGCAAGATCAAGCTGATCCAAATTCGGAAAAAATGCCGCGTCCAAATACACTTGCAATAAATTATCAAAATCCTTAGTATTTTGACTGGCAAAGGGATAAGCTGTCCAGTCGCTACTTGTGAAGGCATTCATAAAAGTATTTAAAGAGCGGCGCGTCATCATAAAAAACGGGTCACGTACCGGATAGCGTCGACTACCACACAGGGAGGTATGCTCCAGAATATGTGCTACTCCAGTAGAATCCTCTGGCACAGTCAAAAAGGCCACTAAAAAGGCATTATTGTTATCCTCGGCGGATAAATGCAAATGTCGAGCCCCGGTAGGGGTGTGGCGATACTCCTCAAGTTCAATATTTAAACTAGGAATCCGTGCTTGACGGGTAAGGGTAAAGGTGGGCATTTAAAGTCCTTAAGTAGAAAAGCCTGTTATCGTAATAGTTGTTAATGGGTATAAAATAGCGCATATTAAAGACCAATGCCATTACTTAATCAAAAAAACATTTGTAAAATCATTAAGTTAATTTAATTGATATTAAATACTGGTTGTAATGCAGAATTGGGGTAAACATGATTGATAAAAAATGCCTGTCATTATTAAGGAACATTTATCCCGTGCCATTATTTAATAATGAGCATGAATATCAGACCATCCTTAAATTTATGGAACAGATACAGCTTGCGGAGAATCAGCTGATTTTTGAAGCGGGAAAGGCATGGTCAGGTTTATATTTTATCATGGAGGGCCAAGTTCGGTTTGTGTTTGAAATTTCTGGAGAATTAGTGGTTTACAATCAATTGGGTGCCTATCAGCATTTTGGTACTTTGGCTTCAGAAAATTTGATCGAGTTCTCTGTTTATAGTGCGGCACCGTTAACCATACTTTTGTACATTCCTAAATTACATTTTCAACAGTTTTTTAAAACACATCCAGAAATTGAAAAAGTAGTATGGGAATCCGAAACTAAAAATGCTATTAAAGACTTTTTGATTAAAAGGCCTGATTTTTCCTATGTTCCCACCAAACACTTGCAAAAATTAGTTGAAGGGCTGAAAACTAAAAAATTACGAGCCAATGAAATTTTGATTAGACAGGGTGATGATGCTCAAGAAGCTTATTTGGTTGAAAAAGGTCGTTTCAACGTTCAAGTCGATGAGCGTCCGAATGAGGTATTATCTACTTTGATGCCAGGTGATTTGGTTGGTGAAATTGCGCTCGTAAAGAATGTCAAACGGACGACTAATGTTATTGCTCAAACTGAAGCCAGCGTTTTTGTCTTATCCCGACAAGCCTTTCTCAGGCTATTCAAGGAACAAGCTAAGCTAAATGAATGGGTTAATCAGTTAGTGCAGGCGCGTATTGGAATAACTTACATTAATCCGAAAGAGAAGTCTAAGGACTATAAAACCTGGTTAAAAGATCGGTTGGGGATTTTTCCCGTTGTTTTGCAACAACAGCCACAGGATAGTGCTGCTGCTTGTCTTGCCATGGTTTGCCGTTATTATGGTAAACCGGTTGATCTTGAATGTATGCGTATTTTAACGACTGCCAAGCAAATGGTAGAAACGAGCTATGAGCCAACGCTTTCGGATTTGAGCCAGGCTGCCGAGAGAATAGGTTTGATGTCTCTGCCAGTACTGTCTTCATACGAGCATTTGATGGGGACTTGTTTGCCGGTTATTGTGAGCTGGGGCGTGATGGGGTGGGCTGTTGTTTATCAAATCAGTGAGAATAAAGTATCAATGGTTGATCCGGCATTCGGCGCACAAAATGTGAACAAGGATGTTTTTGTGAAAAGTTGGAGTTCTGTCGCATTGTATTTGAAGCCCAATGAGGGTTTTTTTGGAAGATTGTAGTTTGGGAAGAATGGTAAAAAGTTATGTTGGGATTTGCCCAAGGAGCCGTTGGCTATATTATTATATTTGTACGGTAAGTTGGCGCGTTTATTTGTCCTTAAATGTCTCGATCGAAATCATTCGAGTACCAAAGTCTTATTTGTTGAAAGTCCCTCTGCGCGTTCTATTTTTTTTCTTGATCAAAGTTCAAGAAGTTTGCTTTTGCCTAGCTCATTGTTACTCTAAAACTCGATGTTCAAGTTTTTTGAGCTTGACATTCTACAGGTGTTTGGAGTCCAAAGCTAAAGCTTTGGACTCCAACAACTTTGTCAAAAAAACTTGAACATCGAGTAAAAGCACAATGGCGGAACGCCCAACCGGCTCCGGCACGCCCTACGCTCGCTGCGTCTGTCCAAGAGAAATCTTGAATTCCTAAATTTGTATGTATCATTTTTCTTCATTTTTCAACAAAATCGGCAACGCCGCCCGCAAGTAAATAATCATTGACCACAAGGTTAATATCGCTGCAACATACAATGACACGAAGCCTATTTCATAAATGGGCAAGCCTAGCAGCGGCTCTCCGTAGAGTAACATTAGTAGAGCCGTCATTTGAGCCGTAGTTTTCACTTTGCCAATCACTGATACTGCTACTTTAGTGCGTTGTCCAATTTCTGCCATCCATTCGCGCAGGGCAGAAATCGTAATTTCTCGCCCGATAATAATTGCTGCCGGAATTGCCAGCCATGGGCTGGGATGGATTTGTACTAAAAATACTAGGGCAACCGCGACAATTAATTTGTCGGCAACTGGGTCCAAAAAGGCGCCAAAGGCTGAAGTTTGGTGCCAACGTCTTGCCAAGTAACCGTCAAACCAGTCGGTAATGGCGGCTAGGGCGAAAATCAGGGTAGTTAAGATATTTGACCAAGCCCAGGGTAAATAAAATACGCCTACAAATACAGGAATTAGTATTATTCTTAGTAAAGTCAATAGATTAGGTATGTTCACTAGCAAATTCGTATATAATGGTGTTGTGTCCGTTAAAATATCCGCGATATTGGTTTGTCAAGGGTATATCAGGATGCTGTGTTTGTAAACAACTGATGTTACGCAGTCTCGTTCCCAAACCACGTTTGTGAACGAGGAAAGTAAAAGTTTAGTACAGCGGATTAGGGGAACAAACGGATCGGTTTAAAGGGGCATAACTTTCTGGCAGGGCTTATTGTCAGTGATTCCAAATAAGTCTCTAGCAATAATCAATCCGTTTACTCCCCTAATCCGTTGTACTTTCCTTTTAAAGGAGCGTAACATCGGTAAATAACTATATTTTTGTTTAATTTAAATTTAAGCTGAATCAACCGTTGGAAACCTGGGCAAATTAAGGGACAAGTCAAAACCTCAACGGTTTTACCGTTGGTGGCGGTGGTGAGTACAGCGAATGGTAAACAACGAATAATCAGGCGATACACAGCAGCCGTTAAGCCAAGCGTGATTTTTCCGGAGTTTCTAAGGATGAGCCTACTGAATAGGTTTTTATTCGTTGTCCTACATTCGCTGTACTCATCATAGGAACGAGGGTATTTACCCCTGTAGTTCCCAAGACTTTCACCGGAACGCGCTAGGGAAAATTTCGCTCTAGATAATTTTCCAATTCATCAAGTAATTCAAGTTGTTGACTATCCAATCCCGCCCCATTCCTCAATTTTTCAATCTCCGTCAGCGCATCCATAGGAGTAGTACGCTCGTTATTTTTATAATCTCGCAAAGCTTCATCCTCAGACTTGGGATTCACGCGCCGCATATAGCCCTCAAAATCCTTTGTCAACATAGTTGGCAAATTATCAGGAGAATTTCTACAAAGTAGACGGCTCGCCAGTTGGCGCATTTCAACATCTTGAAATTGGCTGACAATTTCGATTTTTTGAGCTAAAGACGCTGCGTGAAATTGACGACATAATGCCTGTTCTTGTGCCGACAACCAGTCGTTTTGATAAAGTGCCGCTTCTATATCCAAATCGGGAATTATGGGATAGCGGAATTCACGGTGATATTGAATTATCTTGTGAAACAGTTGTGTGTGAGATTGTAACCAGTCTTTATTTTCTTCAACAATGGCTTGTCGTTGTTCGCTTAAATAATCCCAATAACGCTGATTAGGGGGTAATACAATATTAGGTTCACCGTATTTTTTACGAATAGTCCAAGTCTTTTCAGGAGGAGTATCATTCAAAGGGATGTCAAGACGTAACCAAATGGTTTGATTTTTATAAGGAATTGAATTGCCGATTAAAAGCACAGGTATTTGGTATTGATTTTCTGCTCCATATTCGTTGCTAATCATTAAAGCAATGCTATTACTACAGGCAATACTGTGAAAGGAAACGGGTATGTTAATAACACGCCTCATATCGGTTTCCTTATTAAAAAAACCATCCAAATATCGCCACATTTTGGGTTCTTTTAAAACAAAGAGCCGCGCTAATTCAAGGCTGGCTTCAACATCAATCATGGCATTATGCGCTTGCCCAGTCACTAATTGGTTAGCCGCATTGAGATGCTCTAGTCGCATGCTTGGCTTGCCATCAATTTCAGCCCAATTTAGGACTTCTTTTTTATACAAAAAAAACATTATGGTGATGGGGAGTAAATCTATACGACGACAAGCGTTTTTGTATTGATGAGAATAGGGCGGGAGCAGATTGCGATGAAAGCAAAAGCGTAGAAATTCGTCATCAAAAGCTGAGGAATTATAGCCCAGGTTAATAGTACCCTCTTGGTTCATAATACTATGTATCTGTGAAATAGCTTCAAATTCGCATATGCCCTGCATTGTTTGTTCAATAGAAATACGGTGCGTGATTGTCGCCTCTGGCGAGGGGATTATGTCAGGGCGCAATTTCACTAGGATTTCATGCCGTTGAATTTCATTCAATTCTAAGTCGGTGCGAATGGCGGCAAATTGCAATATTTGATCAAAAGCGTTGTTCAAACCTGTGGTTTCTAAATCGTAAAAAAGGTAGGTGTTCATGGTGGTTAAGTGTCCTATTTTTGTCATCCTATTTTTATCTGAATCATAATTTTCATAAGTACCTTTTGGAATCCAAAGCTTTAGCTTTGGAAACCCACCTCCAAAGCTAAAGCTTTGGACTCCAAAATATTCGAGAATTCCTGATTCAAACTTTTTTTAATAGCTGTTCCAATCTGTCAGGAGTTCCTACATCTATCCATTGCCCTTGATAATGTTCGCCGCTGACTTGTCCAGCTTGCATGGCTTTAATTAGTAAAGGAGCAAGTGGAAAAGCGCCTGCTTGGCAATCTTTAAATAAGTCGGGGTGATAGAGCCCGATGCCGCTAAAGGTTAAGCGTGGCGTACCATTTTGAGAAATGCGATTATTATTGATAAGGCAAAAATCACCTTTTGGGTGATGATCGGGATTGTTGACTAGGATTAGGTGTGCTAATCCAGTAAAACTGTGATGGCGCAGTTGGCTCAAGGGGTAGTCGCACCAGATGTCTCCATTAATGACTAAAAAGGGAGCTTTGCCTAATAGGGGTAAAGCTTTGTAAATACCGCCCCCAGTTTCCAAGGCGATATTTTCAGGAGAGTAGCGCAAGTTGGCTCCATAACGTTGTCCATTACCTAAAGTTTGTTCAATTTGTTCCCCTAAATGGGCGTGATTAATCACAATTTCCGTTAAGCCTGCCATGACTAGGCGTTGTATGTGATATTCAATCAGGCATTGCTCTCCGACTTTCAACAAAGGTTTGGGAATGCTGTCGGTTAATGGGCGCATACGTTCACCCCGCCCCGCTGCAAGAATCATGGCTCGCATGTTAGGCTGCCTCCGCTTGGTAGGCTGGCAAGACTCGTTGACTGACTAATTCATGTAACATAGCAAGTTCTGGATAATTGGCACTGACTTCAACTATATAATTTAAAGTTCTAGGAATATCTTTAAGATAACCCGATTTGCCATCTCGATGATATAGGCGAGCAAAAATGCCACTGGCTTTTAAATGGCGTTGTATGCCCATCCAGTCAAACCAGCGGAAAAATTGTTCTTCATCGGTATTTTTTAATATACTTATCTGTTGTGCTTGTGTATAATAGCGGGCTGCCCACTGCTTAACTCGTTTTAAGGGCAAAGCAATATAGCAATCACGCAATAATGAAACCAAATCATAAGTCACAGCACCTTTGACAGCATCCTGAAAATCTAAAATCCCCGGATTATGTTGGGGTACAATCATGAGATTGCGTGAATGATAGTCACGATGGACGAAAACTTGGGGTTGTGACAGGGCGCTATTGCTTAACAATTCAAAACAGTTTTCCAAACTAGCTCGTTTTGCCTGGGATAAGGATAAATTTAGATGTTTATCTACCAGCCAATTGGTGAATAAATCCATTTCATTGTGCAATAGATTATGATCATACAAGGGTAATCCCGTCGTGTCGACGTTTGTTTGCATTAGTATTAAGGCATTTAAGGCATCACTATATAAAAAATAATTTTCAATCTGTCCCTGATTTAGGGCAGCTAAGTACAATTGTGAGCCTAAATCGGTTAATAGTAAAAAACCTTGCTCTAAATTACTTGCCACAATCCTTGGCGCATTTAAGCCGCCTGCTTGTAAACGTTGTGCAATGTCAACAAATGGGAAACAATTTTCTTTGTCGGGCGGAGCATCCATAATAATATATGAAATACCATCCACTGTGATTCGAAAATAACGACGGAAACTGGCATCATTGGTGATAGGAACTATCTGTGGAGCGGGCTTGCCTAAGTAGGCTTGTAGCCAATTTTCTAACGCATTTAGACGTTTAGACATAATTTAAATTCCAAAAAATAAATTCAAAAGCAAAAATCTTAAGTACTGAAGCACAAATTATCTAGTATTTTGAACTGTGATTTTTGTGATTAATGCGATTAACGTGATGTTATTTTATAATAAAAATCATACAAATCACATCAATCACAGTTCAAAACATATAAATGAAAAAGCATCATAACTTATGCTTCGGTACTTAAAGTCAAATCATTACTTGACATAATACTAATACTTGAGTATGGTAGTAAGGTATAAATAAGGGATTAGTTTATCCCTTACCGCAGATATGTTAAGATGATTTATACAACACTTAAATACAGGGGGAGAAAATGTCATACGCGCTGACGTTAAATATGCAACTGGCGGTACCGGGTGGGAGCATTGAAGGTTATGCTCAAGCAATTAAGGCTATTCCGATGCTCACACCGGAGCAAGAACGCAAGTTGGCAGAACGTTTGCATAGTGACAATGAGATTGAAGCTGCACGTCAACTGGTTATGTCACATCTGCGGTTTGTAATGCATATCGCACATAGCTATCGTGGATATGGTCTCCCACAATCAGATTTAATTCAAGAGGGCAATATTGGTCTGATGAAAGCGGTAAAACGCTTTGATCCTACTGTTGGTGTGCGTTTGGTTTCATTCGCTGTGCATTGGATACGTGCAGAAATCCATGAGTATATTTTACGCAATTGGCGTATTGTTAAAGTGGCGACAACGAAATCTCAGCGTAAATTGTTTTTTAATCTGCGTAGTGCCAAGAAGCGCTTGGGTTGGATGACTCAGGATGAAATTGACAAAATCGCCAAAGATTTAGGAGTTAGTATCAAGGATGTGCGGGAAATGGAGAAGCGTTTAGGTACACATGATACCCCGTTTGATGCACCTAGCGATGCGGATGACGAAACAGAAATGCTCTCCCCGGCTGGCTATTTGGAGGATAATCGTTATGATCCGAGTATTCTCGTAGAACGACAAAATTGGAAGGATTATGGACATGGACAATTGTACAAGGCTTTGCAAAAGCTTGATGCCCGCAGCCAAGATATTTTGCAAAAGCGTTGGTTGGGTGAGGAAAAAGTGACCTTACAAACTTTAGCTGAACATTATAAGGTATCAGCGGAGCGGATTCGTCAGATTGAGAGCAACGCGATGAAAAAGCTTAGGAAAAGTATTATTTTATTTGCGTGAGTATATCATAGTTTCGGGAAATCGTACCTCATTCCCGAAACAACAAAAGTTTTGATTGTTTCGGGAATGGAGTAAAGCTGATTTCCCGAAACTTAAATAATACCATAGTTTCGGGAAATCGTACCTCATTCCCGAAACAACAAAATCTTGGACTCCTTTTATAACACCATCGTCACCCGCTCATGACCAGTCAATTCTGTATATAAAGCATCCAATTGTGTGCGACTTTGAGCAGTCATGACGATTGTGACTGACATATATTTGCCACCCTTGCTGTTACGTGTTGTTACCGCTCCTAAATCCTGACAGTGACGACGCACAATTTCCACAATTAAAAATTCAAAATCTTCAGCGGCTTTTCCCATGACTTTAAGGGGAAATTCGCAGGGAAAGTCGAATAAATCAATATCCTCATGATTTATTGGAATTTGTTCGTAATTTCTGTTTGTAATCTTGATAGATTTGCCAAACTTGTGTCCACACCGGACCAGGTTTTCCCTTTCCAACCGTTTTATCGTCAAGTGTAATCACTGGCAAAATTTCACGAGTGGAACTTGTAAGCCAAATTTCTTCTGCTGAACGTAATTGTGCTTCGGATATTGAAGTTTCTCGACAGGGGAGTTGGGCGGTATGCATCGCCTCAAGCATTAAGTCGCGGGTAATCCCCGGTAAAATAAATTGGCTTTTGGGTGGCGTGATAACGATACCGTCATCAACGATAAATAGGTTACTCGTGGCACCTTCCATGACATAGCCATCACGAATTAATATTGTTTCAACCGCTCCAACTTCAATCGCTTGCCGACGTAATAGGACGTTGGCGAGTAGAGAGATCGATTTTATGTCGCAGCGTTGCCAGCGGATGTCTGCATTGGTGATGGCTTTCACGCCGCTAGATGGTGAGGCTGGAATCGTCGGTTCACTCATGATAAAAACGGTCGGCACAACTTTGTCGGGAAAATTGTGATTACGTTTTGCGGGGCCGCGTGTGACTTGTAAATAAACGCTCTGATCGCCTCCATTGTTGCGAACAACTATGGTTTCTAAATTTTCAATCCACGCTTGATTAGTTAATGGATTTGCTAATTTGATACTTTTTAGGCTATTGTTTAACCGCAGTAAATGTTCTTCCAGCCTGAAAAGGCGACCGGCGTATACTGGGATTACTTCATATACTCCATCACCGAAAATAAAGCCTCGATCTAGGACCGGAATTCTGGCTTCGGAAATAGGTAAGAATTCGCCGTTGAGATAAACGATCATAGTTTTTTAATAAAAAAAAGTAAAATGGAGTCCATCAACCGGTTCCAAAGATTACCTTCTTCAATGGAAGAGAGCGCAACAAGGGGGCGTTCTAATATCACATTGTCTTTATTATCTTTATTAGCGAAACTAATTTTTAATGTGCCGTGTGTTTCGCCAGCCACAATGGGTGCCATAATGTGTTTATCAATGTATAACTTTGCCTTCAGATTTTTATATTGCCCTTTGGGTAAGGTAAGGTATAAGGATTTTTCTAGTCCGAGTTCTAATTGCTCCCGGTTGCCTTGCCATACTCTTTGCGTATCAAGGACTTGCTGCGCTTTATATAGGAGGTGGGTTTCAAAGAAATGAAAACCGTAGTTGAGCATTTCTTCGCTATCATTATGCCGCTTTTTTTTGCTTTCGGCACCCGTCACAACTGAAATCAAGCGCATGTTGCCACGCTTAGCAGAGGCGATCAAACAGTAACCGGCGGCCTTGGTGTAACCGGTTTTTACTCCATCCACGCTGGAATCACGCCGTAATAACACGTTACGATTGTGCTGTTTGATATTGTTATAGGTAAATTCAAGCACGGAATACCAATGATAATATTCTGGAAAATCGCGAATCAGGGCTCGCGCTAGTCGTACAAGATCATGGGGAGAGCTGTAGTGTTGTCCATCAGGGAGACCAGTACTGTTTGTAAAATGGCTATTGGTTAAGCCCAGGCGTTGAGCTTCTTGATTCATTAAAACCGCAAAAGCATCCTCGGTTCCCGCAACAAATTCGGCGAGTGCGACACTTGCGTCATTACCCGATTGAATGATCATGCCTTTGATTAAAAGTTCTAGTGGGACACGCTTACCAACTTCGATATACATTTTTGAGCCGGTCATACGCCATGCTTTTTCACTGATTAGAACAGTGTCAGTGAGTTTAATTTTACCAGCCTTCAGTTTTTTAAAGACTAAATAGGCGGTCATCAATTTAGTCAGACTGGCAGGCTCAAGACGCCGATCAGCGTTTTGTTTCATCAGCACTTTTCCGCTATGAAAATCTTGTAATATGTAAGCAGGAGCGGATATTTCTGGGGGATTGGGTACTAAAAAAGTAAAGTCAGTTTGAGCTTGAGCGAGGATAGGCAGGCTAGTGAGTAGTAAGGTTGTTAATATTTTCATATTAGTTATTAGTTATCAGTTATCAATCATTTAAAAGTCCTGTTTCTTTAAGAAATAGGATTTTTAGATTGTTCGATGTTATTAGCCACGCACTTCTACAACTTGCGACGGATTTTTATCCAAGCCAAGAAGATGTGCAGCCCAATAAGATAGTTTAATCAAAAGCTGCTCATCGTCAAGACGATCATTGATTGTCACCACCACACTGTTACCAGTGCGGATATTTTTCACCTTAACCTGCGTCATTAGCGGCAAACTAGCATGTGCAGCCGTCATCCCGTATAGATCGTAAATTTGACCACTGGCAGTTTTAGTACCGTGGGCAGCAATATCGTACCAAGAGGCAGTCCCCTGCGACACATAGTTAGTTACCACTTCCAGTTGCGATGGAGAGACGACGAGCGTTTTTTTCAGTGGCGTTTTTTTTAGTATTTGTGATGAAATAGGCAATGCTACAGGTAGTGTTTCAGTCTCTTCTACTGGTTCCACAATTTCCGTTTGTGGGGGGGGAGGAACGACTAGCGGTGCAGACGTTTGTAGCCGGGTATCTGTCGCGTTCTCGTGGGAGACAACCGTGCAAGCCGCAAGTAAGTTGACTGCTATGAGCGAGAAGTTACCGTGTTTGTTCATAACGATCGGCAATCTCCTCAGCTAGCTGATAAACAGCCATAGCATAATGTTTACTGCGATTATAACGAGTAATCACATAATAATTTTTGAAGCCCACCCAGTAGGCTGTTCCAATTTTAGTTTCCAAATCGACAAACATACTGGGCGTGTTATCCGCTTCATCACCCTGATAGCGTAAACCCATTTGCTTGAGTTGTTGTAAACTGTATTTGGGTTCAAACTTCAGACTCAACAACTTTTCCACCGCCTTAGGCTCTACTTGGGTTGCCTTAATCACCGGTTGTCCGGTTTCCCAACCAAAACGATGAAAATAATTAGCAACACTGCCTATGGCATCAACATTATTTGTCCAGATATTACGCTTGCCATCGCCGTCAAAATCTACCGCATAACGACGGAAACTGCTAGGCATAAATTGCCCTATTCCCATCGCACCGGCATAAGAGCCTTTTTGGGTTGATGGATTCAATTTTTCTTCGCGTGTTAATAATAAATAATGCTCTAATTCTTCTCGAAAAAAATCAGCACGTCTTGAATAGTGAAATGCTAAAGTTTTGAGAGCGTCAATAACTCGATAATTCCCCTTATTTTTTCCATAGAAAGTTTCTACGCCAATAATGGCGACAATAATTTCTGGGGGTACGCCATAGGTAAGTTCAGTTCGCTTGAGTGCTTTTATATTTTGTTGCCAAAATTTAACGCCTCCATTAATACGCTTATCCTTGATAAATATCTGCCGATATTCATACCAAGGTTTTGCTTTACCGGCTGGACGAGACATAGCTTTGAGAATACTTTTTTTGACCTTAGCTTTATTAAGCAATTGGCTCAAATCAGATTTATCAAAAGCATGTTGTTCAACCATCCTATCAATAAACGTTTGTTCGTTGACAACTTCAGCAGTAACGTTGAAACTGCAAAAAAGTAACAAAGTGAATTGAATATAATGTTTCATTGAAAATGCTCTGGCGTGGCGATGTGAAAAATCCTATTTATTAAAATAAAAAATAGGATTTTTTTGACATTTTAGATTTATCTCCCATATAAGAAGCGCCGATGAGTGTGCACTGCCATTATCAAACCAAAACCTGCCATCAATGTCACTAATGAAGTACCTCCATAACTGATCAATGGTAATGGAACCCCCACCACTGGCAATAAGCCAGAAACCATCGCCATATTAACAAAGATATACACAAAAAAAGTCAGTACTAAACTGCCGGCTAAGAGACGACCAAAGCTATCTTGCGCTTGTAAAGCAATATACATGCCCCGTGACAGAATGAAAAAGTAAATACCTAGTAATACTAACACGCCCACTAAGCCAAATTCTTCACCATAAACTGCAAAAATAAAGTCAGTTTTACGTTCCGGTAAAAACTCTAGAATTGATTGAGTACCATTAAGCCAGCCTTTTCCATCAAATCCACCAGAACCTATAGCAGTTTTAGATTGAATGATGTGATATCCTGCCCCTAAAGGCTCTCTTTCTGGATTAAACAAAGTGCGTATCCGTTCCCTTTGATACTCAAGCAAAACATAATGCCATATTGGATATGCACACACACCAGCCAATGTCATCACTCCAAAGACAAAGTACCAACTGATACCCGCGAGTAGTAACACAAACAAGCCAGATGAGCCAATCAATAATGCCGTTCCTAAATCAGGCTGCTTGGCAATTAGAAGCAGAGGTATCATAATCATGATAGCCGCCAAAAATAAACGTCCATAACTGGGCGGTAAAGGTTTCTCAGCTAAATACCATGTCACCATCATGGGAACTGCGAATTTCATGATTTCTGAAGGCTGAAAGCCAAATATCCAGCGTTGTGAACCGTTACGGGTTTCGCCAAACAGCAACACCAATACTAATAACAGGAGACCGCCCAAATACACCCATGGCACCCAAGGTATCAAATCTTGAACGCGGATTTGAGCTAAGCCTACCATCAGCCCAAGTCCTATCGCTAGGTGTATCATTTGGCGGATTATCAGATCAGTATTTTGATTAGCAGCACTATACAAAACAACCAATCCGAGTCCAGATAATAATAATAAACCCAACAGCAAAGGTTTATCTAAGTGTAGAAAATGATTGTTATTCCAATTAGTTTGCATAAATGCTCGAATCAATTTATTGATTATTGTTGTTAGCTAAAACTAAGGGATATCTTTTTAAAAGATAATAATCCATCACAGCTTTAGCAATAGGTGCTGCCGTTTTGCTACCCCCTCCCCCATTTTCCACAATCACTGATACCGCAATACGAGCCCTATCTAAGGGAGCAAATGCGACAAACCAAGCGTGATCCCAATGTTCTTTAGGCATATTCTTTGGATCGTATCTCTCACCCTGTTTGATACTCTTAACTTGTGCAGTCCCCGTTTTGCCAGCAAAAAGATAGGGCGACTTTTTTGCCACATGACGGGCTGTTCCTCTCCGTCCATGTACCACCGCTTTCATCCCGTTAATCGCATGTTCCCAATAATTTTCATGTTTGAGGATGATAGTGGTTTTCCGAGTGGGCGTTACAGTTGCCATTTCATTGAGGATAGCATCATCTATCGCAAACACAATGCGAGGTTGTTTCAATTGTCCACGATTACTCAAAGTTGCTGTAGCGACAGCCAATTGTAAAGGAGTAGCAAGCATAAAGCCTTGTCCAATACCCGTGATCAAGGTTTCACCGGGATACCAAACGACCCCATAACTACGCTGTTTCCATTCCCTAGAGGGCATCACTCCGCCCTTTTCCCCTGGAATATCTATACCTGTTTTTTTGCCAAAACCAAATCGTGTCATAAAACTATGTAGGCGATCTATGCCGAGATCGTGAGCTAATTCGTAAAAATAGACATCGCAAGACTGTTCTATAGCACTGTGCAAGTCCATGCTACCATGTCCGGCTCTTTTCCAACAGCGATATCGGTGCCTTTTACCTTTGAGACGGTAAAAACCCCTACACCAAGTACGTTTATGTGGCGTCCTCACGCCATATTCTAATCCTGCCAAACCAACAAAAGCTTTCACTGTGGAACCAGGAGGATATTGTCCACGTACAGCACGGTTAATGAGGGGACGATCAGGCGAATTGTTCAACTCATTATAGGTTTTATGATCGATGCCGTTGACAAAGAGGTTGGGATCATAATTAGGCATGCTGACTAAGGCGAGTACGCCGCCGCTTTCCGGCTCAATAGCGACAACCGCAGCACGTTCCTCTCCGAGCCGATCTTCGATATACCTTTGTAAATCAATATCTATATTGAGATAGAGGTTTTTGCCGGGCACAGAATCCATGCGATCCAATACCCGGACGAATTTTCCACGCACATCCGTTTCCACCTTTTTGATGCCAGTTTTACCATGCAACTCGGTTTCATAATAAGCCTCTAGCCCAGCTTTACCTGTATACTTGCTGCCCTTATAATTGGACTTATCTATTTCATCGGACTCATCCATGAATTCAAGATCTTTTTCACTTATTCTGCCTACATAACCGATGGCGTGGACACCAGTAGCCCCAAGAGGATAATAACGACTGAGATGGCTCTTCAACTCGATACCCCGGAAACGATGTTTTTGGACAGAAAAGCGAGCCACCTCATCCTCAGTCAATCGATAACGCAAGGGGATACTTTGAAAGGAACGACTTTGCTTCAACTGTTTTTTAAAGCTGGCAATATCACCTTCCTCTATGGTGATAACTTGCCTGAGTTCTTGAAGCATCAAATCAAGATTTTTAACCCGTTCAGGAATGAGTTCTAAACTATAAGAAACCCGATTATCAGCAATGAGTACGCCGTTACGGTCAAAAATCAATCCGCGTGTAGGCGGTATGGGCAAAATGGTAATTCGATTCTCATTTGATTGAGTCTTATAATCTTCATAATTAATCACCTGCAAAAAAAACAAACGTACCATAATAACCAACAAAAAGACCAACATGATTAACCATGCGATTATCACACGATTGTTGAATATTTTACCCTCGCGGGTAGTATTTTTTATGACTTGTGTTGATGACATTTCTAGCTAGAATTGATAAATACTATCAAAACACCTTATATTTGCGCTGTATGCCGCCCAACATCAAAAAGAACAAAGGCCACAGCAACAAACTGCTCAAAGCAGGATAGATAAACGAGCCTCTCATTTGTGGAGAGCCGAAAATACTTTGTATCCAGATATTTAATAATTGATTGAGAGCCACCATCCCAAACACCCCAATCGCTTGTTGCCACACAGGAAATAAACGTAGCTGCTGATGAAATTTGATAGCCAGATAAGCAATCAAAACAAACCCTAAAGCATGTTGTCCCAACAAAGTATCATTCAATACATCATGGATAATCCCAACAAACCAAGCCGTCGCTATACCCACCCTCTTCGGGAGAACCAAACACCAATATATTAAAATCATGGCCACCCAATCCGGACGCCAAGCACCTGCCCAAGTCGGCATTGGTAAAATAGCTAACATAAAACTAAAAACGAAACTGAGAACAATAACCCAGCCGCCATGATGTCGATCTAAACTCATAGTTCACTGCCACACCAATAAAACTTCACTATTACGTTCCAAAGCCGCTCTCGGCAATGCTTGCACCGAAGCAAAAGGTTGACCTATATCAGGAGTCACATCAATGACCGTACCAACTGGATAATCCTTGGGAAATTTTTCCCCAGCACCAGAAGTCACAATTAAATCACCTACTTTGATACCTGTATTAAGTCCCGTATTGGATATACCAAGCAATGAAAGCCGATTAACCGCCCCGTTTCCCTTAGCGATGGTACGCAAACCTGTCCGCACCACTTGCACTGGCAACTCATGTTCAGGATCAGTAATAAGCATAACAGTGCTAGAAAACAAACCAACATGAATGACCTGCCCTATCACACCCTGACCATCTATCACGGCTTGATTAACAATCAATCCATGTTTTTTTCCTTTATTAATCACCATTTTACGATTTGACTGTTCTAACTCAACTGCCAACACCTCAGCCATTTGTACCCGTTCACCCACTTTCAAGGGAGAGCCCAATAGCCGCCGCAAACGTTCATTTTCACTCTTTAATGCCTCAAATTTTTGCAAAGTTACCTGTAACTGCCGTTTCTCCGCACGTAGTCTCTCAATTTCCTCAATCAACAAAAAGCGGTTACTAGCAGTCATAGACAACCACTGACCCGTTTTGATAGGCAAATTCACTAAATATTGAATAGGATAAACCAAACCCAATAAATGGGTACGCACTATCTTCAAATAATCCAAACGATGATCTACAATCATTAAAGCAATTGATGCTAATAGAAATACCAGCAATCGTAAGCTTAACGCCCGTTTGGAATGATGAAAAACGGCTTGTTTCATTGAATATTTTCCCGCCACCAAATCAACCCCTTTCCAAATCTATAATCCCGGGTCCATACTCCTCAATCAAGTCCAACGCACGACCGCCACCACGCGCTACACATGTCAACGGATCATCAGCGAGAATCACCGGCAGCCCCGTTTCCGCCATTACTAAACGGTCAATATCCTTCAACAAGGCACCGCCACCAGTCAAAACTATACCTTTTCCTGCTACATCAGCCGCTAACTCTGGCGGAATTTTTTCCAACGCAGTTTTGACTGTGCTAATAATATCTATTAACGGCTCCTGTAAAGCTTCTAAGATTTCATTGTTATTAAGACTAATACTACGAGGAATACCCTCAGCTAAATTACGCCCTCGTACAGTAATTTTGCGTTCTTCTTTACTCTGATAGGCTGATCCAATTTCATGCTTAATCCGTTCTGCCGTAACCTCACCAATCACGGTGCCGTAGCTACGACGTACATAGCTCCTGATCGCGTTGTCAAAGCGATCGCCACCAGTGCGTATAGATTCTGAGTAAACGATACCATTAAGAGACAAAATACCAACTTCCGTCGTTCCGCCACCAATATCAAGTACCATTGAACCTATAGCCTGACTGACAGGCAACCCCGCCCCGATGGCCGCCGCCATTGGTTCCTCTATCAAATAAACCTCTCGTGCCCCCGCTCCCGCGGCCGATTCTCGAATCGCCCTACGTTCAACTTGAGTCGAACTACACGGCACACATATTAAAACCCGAGGCGATGGATGCCAGATTTTACTACCATGGACTTTATGAATAAAATACTGCAACATTTTTTCAGTAATCATAAAATCTGCAATAACACCCTCTTTCATAGGCCGTATGGCAGTGATATTCAGTGGTGTACGGCCAATCATCTCTTTGGCTTCAAAACCGACGGCTGCAATAGTTTTCTCATCCCCTCCATAGTGGCGAACGGCTACCACTGAGGGTTCATCAAGGACGATGCCTTTTCCCTTGACATAAATCAGCGTATTCGCTGTGCCTAAATCAATAGACAGATCGTTTGAAAAAAGTCCGCGTAAAACTTTGAGCATGGAATTCAATCAATCCTGTGATAAGTGAATGAACTAAGCTGTTAAACAAGCTCATATTTTGAATGGTTTGCCACCCATTGACTAACTTGTCACACTCGGACAAGTTTATGAAAATATGTTGTTTGGGGCAGGACATAGATTAATATATTCTTGAATTATTGATTGTATAATAACACGATCTACATTTAAAATAATGTAGTGTGAATAACAGCCATGGAGATTAAAATGTCTTTACCAAAAGAGGAGGTAGAAAAAATTGCCCACTTAGCTCGTATATCCTTAAGTGAGCAAGATATTCCACTCTATACACACCATTTGTCCAATATTCTAGCATTTGTTGAACAAATGAATAGCGTCGATACAACAGGCATAACCCCAATGGCACACCCTCTCGATGCCGTAGCACGTCTACGCCCCGATGTAGTGTCAGAATCCAACCAACGCGATCATTTCCAAACCAATGCTCCACAAGTAGAAGCCAGTTTATATTTAGTCCCAAAAGTTATTGAATAATCATTAATATGCACAATCAAACCCTTGCCGAACTGTCTCATGCCTTACATCAAGGTGAATATTCCAGCGTCGAATTAACCCGTTATTTTTTAGAACGGATTGAGCGCCTAGATACACAGCTCAACAGCTTTATTAGCGTCACGGCTGAAATGGCACTTGCCCAAGCTCAAGCGGCGGATCAACGTCTACAGTCCGGCAATGCCTCCCCTCTGACGGGCATTCCAATTGCCTATAAAGATATATTTTGCACTGAGGGCGTTAAAACCTCGTGCGGCTCAAAAATGCTGGACAATTTTATTGCCCCTTATAATGCCACTATCGTCGAAAAATGTCATGCCGCCGGCATGGTAATGTTGGGTAAAACCAACATGGATGAATTTGCCATGGGCTCTTCCAATGAAACCAGTTATTATGGCTCCGTTAAAAATCCTTGGGACACCAAAACAGTGCCCGGGGGCTCATCAGGTGGCTCCGTTGCTGCTGTTGCCGCCCGTCTAGCCCCGGTTGCCACCGGCACCGACACTGGCGGCTCCATCCGTCAACCCGCTGCCTTATGTGGCATAACTGGATTAAAACCGACTTATGGCCTTGTCTCACGTTATGGCATGATCGCCTTTGCATCCAGTTTAGACCAAGGTGGTCCTATAGCTACCAATGCCAAAGACGTCGCACTACTTCTAAACGTGATGGCTGGCTTTGACGAACGCGATTCAACTTCTTTAAACCATCCACAAGAAGATTATACTGCCCATTTAAACGACAGTATCGCTGGATTAAAAATCGGTTTACCCAAAGAATATTTCGGTGAAGGCTTAAACGCGGAAGTGGGTAAAATACTAGAAACCGCCATTAAAGAATTAGAACAAGCCGGCGCAAGCCTGCACGAAATCGACTTACCCCATACTCATCTATCTGTACCGGTTTATTATATCATTGCCCCGGCAGAATGCTCCTCCAATTTATCACGCTATGACGGAGTACGTTTCGGTCATCGCTGTGACAATCCACAAGATTTGATTGACTTATACAAACGCTCACGCGCCGAAGGCTTTGGGGCTGAAGTCAAACGCCGTATTATGATAGGCACATACGCCCTATCAGCGGGCTATTATGATGCCTATTATTTAAAAGCTCAACAAATTCGCCGCCTCATTAGCAACGACTTCGCTGAGGCATTTAAACAAGTTCACGTTATTTTAAGCCCCACTTCACCCACAACAGCCTTCAAAATCGGCGAAAAAGTCGACGATCCAATCAGTATGTATTTATCTGACATTAATACAATTTCTGTTAATTTAGCCGGATTGCCTGGCTTATCCATACCAGCCGGCTTTGCAAATCAACGCCCCGTTGGACTACAACTGATAGGCAACTATTTGAATGAATCTCGAATACTAAACGTTGCCCATCAATATCAACAACGCACAGATTGGCATAGACAAAATCCGCCAAAATTTTTGTAAGCTTATCAAAGAGGTTAAAAAAAATATGGCATGGGAAGTCGTTATCGGCCTAGAAATTCACGCCCAATTGGCGAGCAACAGCAAAATTTTCTCTGGAGCATCAACTGCTTATGGTGCGCCACCCAATACACAAGCCTGTGCTGTGGATTTAGGCTTACCCGGAGTACTACCAGTACTCAATGAAAAAGTAGTACGCATGGCCGCTAAATTTGGCCTAGCCATCGGAGCCACCGTTGCGCCACGCTCCGTATTTGCGCGAAAAAATTATTTTTATCCAGACTTACCAAAAGGCTATCAAATCAGCCAATATGAACTACCCATAGTCAATCAAGGGCAAATTCAAATTGAAATCTACGGCAAAGAAAAAACCATTGGCATCGCCCGTGCCCATTTAGAAGAAGACGCAGGCAAATCCCTGCACGAAGATTTTCATGGACTTAGCGGCATTGATCTCAACCGGGCGGGCACACCTTTACTAGAAATCGTCTCAGAACCAGACATGCGCTCTCCCAAAGAGGCGATTGCCTACATGAAAAAACTTCACTCCTTGGTGCGCTACCTAGACATCTGCGATGGCAACATGCAAGAAGGCTCATTCCGCTGTGATGCCAACGTATCGGTTCGCCCCCAAGGACAAAAACAATTTGGCACCCGCACCGAATTAAAAAATCTTAATTCATTTCGCTTTGTTGAACGCGCAATCAACTTTGAAATTGAACGCCAAATTGATCTATTAGAAAGCGGCGGCACTGTCGTACAAGAAACCCGCCTCTATGATGCCGACAAAAACGAAACGCGCTCCATGCGTACCAAGGAAGAAGCCAATGATTACCGCTATTTTCCTGATCCTGATTTACTACCACTGGTGATAGAATCTGAATTTTTAGAACAAATAAAAGCCGAATTACCCGAATTGCCCGATGAGAAAAAACAACGTTTTATACAACAATATGGCTTGTCTCCATACGATGCTAGTGTATTGACAAGTAACCGTGAACTCGCTGATTACTTTGAAGAAATAGTCAAACTCTCAGGCAGCGAAGCGAAACTTTGTGCTAACTGGGTAATGGGCGACTTAGCCGCCTCGCTCAATAAAAACAATTTGGAAATTACTGACTCAAAAGTCAGTGCTATCCAACTCGCCGCTATGATACGTCGTATTAGCGACAAAACCATTTCTGGTAAAATCGCCAAACAAGTGTTTGAAGCGATGTGGAATGGCGAAGGCGACGCCGATACCATTATCGAAAAACGTGGCTTAAAACAAGTCACCGACACTGGCGCGATTGAAAAGCTCATTGATGAAGTATTAGCCAACAATCCCAAACAATTGCAAGACTATCGCAATGGCAAACAAAAATTGTTTGGCTTTTTTGTCGGACAAGTGATGAAAGTATCAAAGGGTAAGGCGAATCCTAAGCAAGTGAATGAGTTGTTGAAGGAAAAACTTGATGGGTGAAATTGTTCTACGCTCCGCGTATCGGCATTCCCAACCAACGCAGGGCGTGCGTGGTTGGAACGATAAAATTTGGTAAGGTACTCAAAAAGGAAAAACATGCCATGCAGTTGACTATTGAATTACCTGATAGACTGGGTTATAGATTAAAATCAATTCCCAATTTTAATGAATTTATCACTAAAGTCTTGGCTCAATCCATCGCTCCGCCCGTGCAAGAAAAAGACATACAGAGTGATATTTTGTCAAAAGCAGAACAAGAGGAATATGAATGGCTTAAAACTACGATCAAAAACACAGCCTTTGAATCCCTGAGCGCTCCAGATGAAGACATCTATACCTTAGCAGATGGTAAGCCGTTTCATGATCCAGAATGGTCAAAAAACCTTGTCCGTGATTTCACTTGTAATACTATTACAGACACAAAACTTTATACTTCAGATGACGGGAAACCATTTCATGACAAAGGGTAAAATTTTTCTATTGCCTTTTCCTTATGACGACTTGTCGGCTAACAAGCTACGTCCCGCCGCTTGTTTGATGAATCCGGTGGGAGCGCGTCGTCATGTTTTATTGGCTTATATTACCAATCGGATTCCAACCCCTTTATTGGAAACGGATATCCGCTTGGATGCCAACCATTCAGATTTTGTAGCCACCGGTTTGCGGCAATCATCTACTATCAGGTTGCATCAACTGGTGACCGTTTCTACAGTGGTTATCCAACGTGAATTAGGTGAATTGCCATCAGAGATACAGACTAAAATTGCTGAAAAATTGTGTAGGCTCTTAAAGGAGTAATGATACAACAATTGTTTGAATGAATCCTAAACAGGTGAATGAGTTGTTGAAGGAAAAACTTGAAGGGTGAAACGCTTTTTCTGTGCTTTTTTCTGTCTGAATCAGAATTTACAGAATTTTGGAATTTTCAGAATTTCAAAACATCATTTTGTTTGTTGGTTTTATTCTGCAAATTCTCAAATTCTGTAAATTCTGATTCAGACAAAAAGAGTAAAAAAGCTTACGGTGACAAGTATTATGCAAATAACAATCGATATACCTGAAGGCTATTTTCCTCATCAAGAAATCAATGTCATGGCACAACAATTTAAACTTTACGCGGCATTACTGATGTTTCAATCAGAACAATTGTCGCGTGGAGCGGCTTGTGAATTTGCGGGAGTAGATATTTATGCATTCATTTATGAATGCCTGTCAAAAACACAAAATATCCGTGATGAACTATCCTGCCAAAAATATCGAAGCAGATTTAGCAAGATTTAACCGGCAGAAATGATGATTATATTATATTATATATAGCCGCTGATAGTTCAACGTTAAATCTTGCGTACATCAAAGAGCTGAAACGTCACGGACTGGGTTGCAAACCCCGTCCTGCGTAAAAACAGAAATATTGTAGGGTGGGCAACGTGTTTTTGTTGCCCACCTTTCGGGGCTGGTGGGCAAAAAAACACTTTGCCCACCCTACAAAAGAACGTATTTGGGCTTAACTTAATGGCATTAAACCTGCTGCGAATTGCGGCTCAAACTGGATCAATAATTCAGTGGCATCGTTTTGGCATTCCCCTTCCTAGTTCCCAAACTCAGTTTGAGAACTACGGCGCGTAACACCACCAGCCATCAATCTTTCAATTTACTTATCGAAACATCATCTAAACCAGTCACTTGCCGGATCAAAGCAATATCAACCTTGGCTTGCAACATTTTTTTCGCCATCTCCAAGCGGCCCAAGCGGGCTGAATTTTCGGCGTTTTCCGCTTTCTCCAGGGCTGCTTTCTCCGCCTTCTCCGCTTTTTCTAAGGCGGCTTGCTTTTCTAAGGCAGATTTTTCCGCTTTCTCAGCTTTTTTTAAGGCAGCCCGCTCTTTCGCCAAAGCAACCCGCTCCCCCGCCTCCGCCTGAAGCACACGCTCCAAACTAGCCCTATGATCCGCGAGCCACCTCAACTTACCCTCCTGCACATCACTCTCTTCAACCGTCAAACTAGACGCATTCGCTATCGACAAAGCATGGCTAATCGCCTGTTCACTGCCCAAAATTTGGGGAATAGAATCCAAGTTTCCTGCATGTTTAAGAAAA
>Ga0209780_1000166_pt1 | contig 31868 bp, 22 predicted proteins | sample WorMetexBAHAMAS2_FD_187384 | JGI IMG/M metagenome (GOLD analysis project Ga0209780, IMG submission 187384) | Marine gutless worms symbiont microbial communities from Max Planck institute for Marine Microbiology, Germany - Inanidrilus exumae... | ecosystem: Host-associated > Annelida > Digestive...
ACATTTCGAAGGTCTTGACCGTCCTGACCGTTAAAGATTTAAAATTTTACAAATCCAAGATGGCGGCGGCCGCCATCTTGAAAATCGTAAAATGGCCATATCTCAGCCGCGGTTTAAGCGATTTCGACGAAATTTGGCATGGTGACGCAGTTCGGCCCTCGTGACTGTTTGGCCCGTTACAGAGATCTAAAGAAATCCAAGATGCCGACGGCCGGCATGCTAACAAGTTTGAACAACCTAGTGACTTTTCAGTATTCACTTAATATTTTATACAATACATGTACATCACAACATCAACAGAATAGAGGATATGGTATTCTGTTACTATGCGCACAATTCAGTATGGACTTGTGAACTCGGCTATGGGGCAGATACCATGTTCCACAGAACGTATTTCTTGTTTCTGATAATTCCTATGCACATGATTAACAGGGAAATAATCCTAAACAGAATAAAAGGGTTCGACGGTGTCATCTACAAACTGTGACCGTTGCAGACACCTTGATGTAGCAGTGTCAAGTCTGCCTGCAGCGCCGGCATGAGTCAAAGTAAATAGACTTGTCTGGCCGCTGCCTGGCGTAATACACAGTGCCAGTCAGGGCTAAGCCAGACCGTAGGCCACATCTAGAAGGGGCGCGCTGCGTGCTATAGAAATACCTGAGAAGCTGCTCACTCCTACAAAACCTGCCTTCCCCGCACGTCGCTAACACACATCGCACACACCTACCAATTCCCTTCCTCTCCCTGGGCAAGCGCACTGGACCTCTGCATGGTCTCAGCACTGGGGTCCAGAGTAGGCTGGACCCCTGCCCGCAAAGAACGAATGAAGGATGATGAAACATTTTAATCCAGCCATAATGTTGTAATTTCAGCTGTTACGTATATGTTAGAATGATTGTCGTCTCACACACTCATGTTTTTTGTCAAATGAGCCGTCTGTTCTCCACAGTAACAAACTCCATGACGGGTTCAGTATGTGTTGCCAGGTAAGCACTAGTTAGGTCAGGTGGAAAAAAAAAGCATCTGTCGATTGCTTAACCTTCTCATTAATATTTTTGCCAAAGATCAGAGAAATCAGTTCATGTACGTCAAAATTATAGCCAGCCAAAGATTACTACCGGTACCACTACCACCACAACGATAATTTAACAAGCTAAATATGGCATCTTCTATGACACTATCCATGCACTATCCATGTATTCGTACTGTTTCTGATGCCCAATTTGTGCACAATGACAATGTTTCTACAAACCTTGAGCAGCATGAACTTGTTCAGTGGGTCGTACCACTGCATCAAAAATATGCCCGTCGGCAAGATACCACACAGATATTTGTAACCGTTATATGGGTTTCGGCCAACACAGCATCGCTGGCACCCCCTCGTCTCCGCAACTTTTGTCGTCATCACAAATTTCCTGTAAACCAAACGTGCAAAATATACAACATGTAACAATGAATAATATAACTCACTTTTCTGTAGTCCAAAAGGCAAATGCAGTGTGGTAATGGGGTTGGAGATCTGGTTTAAAGGCAGAGGATGTATCTTCCAACAGAAGTCACTTTTTGGATCAAGAAAAAATGTGGCCAGTGGGTAATTTTCTCTGGTTGTCATAAATGCTTTAAATTCTCTTCAGTGCTTTAACACTGTTAACACTGTTAACACTGCTTTAACACTGTTGATTGGACTTCTGGCATGTAAAAAAAGTGCATCTGCATCAATTATTCATAAAGGCTCTCATTTGGAGCACTTGCAGACAAAGAATCGATACACATCCGGCTAATCCTAATTCACATGGACAATGGCTGTTATGGCATGTGTATGCTTTCATAGCCCAGCATGGCAAAACTGAAGCAGCCAATTATTCCAATGCAAAAAACGGAACAAAACTAGTTGCTCTGATCATCGCATAGTGATCAGTGATAATCAATAATCATCAATACCACATACAAGAAGATTCCAACAGACCACATCTCGACTGATGCAATATTTTTCTTTTTAACAGTACAGCAGTACTGCAAATCAGACGTTCAGCACAAACTTCGATTGCAAAAACTGACATGCAATATTTACAAAATTCACAACCCATCGAACTGCAACACTTGAGTACTAAAATATCACTGTATTCACTGTGCATGCCAAAAATACAACGAATTTACCTCGGGACAAGTTTGACAGGAAACTTATCAACAGTATGTGAAAAACGATGATTCTGCCGGTTGTGTAAGGACAGCAGTTCATGACGATACAGAGACGGACCTTTGCCTGAACACAACATTACAATTAAAAAGCGTTCAGAACTTAATGTACAAAAAGTACGCAAACTTGTGATAACGTTTGCATACTTTTTGCAAACTTCATCATAAGTCATCATCATTTCTTATCAAAACCAGAGCCAACAAATTAATTGCAATAAACAACAAACATACACTAGAGCGAAAATATAACTTCATAGAAATTTTATTAGGCATTCTCTTCGGAACTTTGCCAGTGTTGGTTTGGTACCAAAAATTATTATGTTTATTATTATTACAGATACTTATCAAGCAAATGATCGCCTATGAGCCATAACTGTGCCATGCTGGTATCATAACTGTCTATTGTCTACAACTAGTAATTATCAAGACAGCTAAACAACAGTGTCTCGACTTGTATCCTAACATCTCATTGGAGTCATCAGTTGATTGCAGCACTGCTGGTACTGTTCACACAAAAAGTCTGGTTACCACAATAAATTGGCTGGTTACACAAAAACTAAGAGTAGGGCTGTCAAGCGATTAGTTTTTTAAACTGCGACAACCATGCGATTATTTTAATTGCACGTTGATCGTGGTTTTAACTTCCATTTCCTTGTGTTTTGTTACAGGTGTAGCGGGTAATAAATGACCAGAAATGTACAGACGTGGATGCGAGAATACACAAAAACGCAAGTGCAAGCTTTTCGTATGTCCACAGACGGGCGCAACTTTAACGTGTAGTTGCAGATGCGGACGGCCGGACACTGACGCATCCTTCTAAAAACCTAATCTGTGTAAATCGTAACATCACTCATTCAACCTAATCTGTGTAAATCGTAACATCACTCATTCCTTTCGCACTGAAGGTTTTTAGTCCATGACAGAACAGTGTACATCACTAACAATGCTGCTGACTAGACACCGACTGTACGCGATCGCCTGTCGTTGGACAGCTGCGGACGCAAACGAAGGTGGACGCCAAAATGTCCGCGTCCGCACATCTCTGTGAATTACATCTCAGCATAGAAAATGAATGGCATTAGCAGAAAATATCATTGTAGAATAGTAAAATCAAAAGAAATTTAGAGTAGTGCTGCAACAGAAAAACAAAATACTTGTTTATTACAAGAGTAAAGTTCGATTGTATTGAGGTTTGTATTGAATCATGCTGCTGGTGTGACTAGTTTGCGTTCAAAATTTTAGTGGCATTAATTTTTTTAATTGCGATTAATTCCTTAACGTGTTAATTAACATGTTAATTCAACAGCACTAACTAAGAGTAGTAATAACTTCATGCACAGATCGACAAGACACTAACAGTAGCAAAAACCGGTAAAAAAGCAAGCTCATATAAACCTGAGAGTGACATCATGATGTCCTTGACAATGTACAACCAAATACAGCGTCGTGCGAACAGCTGTCAGCAACACAGATCAGATGATGTACTGCTATCACTCTGACTTGCCGTAACTCGGAATTGGAGGGTTTATTTCATTTCACATCATACACATAAAATGCTTCTAACTACGCGATTTTTAAAAATGAAATAAACTGAAATAAATAAGCAAGGAAACACATAAATGCTCAGTAAAAGCAAAATGACAAAGACGTGTAAGTATTTTTGCCTTACACCAGACACTACCTAATCACCATCTAGATACCAACTGATTACTCACATTTTATGTTGACATTAATAAAAAAACTACTAGTGCTCTCTTATCGAGATGCAGTCACAGATGTACTTACTTTATTGCTAACTTTCCAAAATTTAATCAAATCTTCTCTGGTCTATAATTCATCTCTATTTCCTAAATTTCATGAAAATCAATCAATAACTTTTTGAGCTATCCTGCTTGACAGCCAAACAGACAAATAGCAGTCAAAACAGAAATGAACACACTTACACACATATATATACACACTCGATAGTGGGGGGGAGCACTGACAACTTACAAGTTCCATCGAGCTTTCATGCAACTCGTTCAGATTGAGTGTGTATATGCCTTCATCAGCACCAATCAGAATGTGTTGATCTGCAACACAAACACACAGAAGTGGATCACAATCGACTGCTTCCAAAACGACTGAACCATTCACCGATGAGCTGTTTTATATATCTCCATACATTCTTTCGTTCAATATTAAAATATTCCTCAGACACAAAATCTATCAGCATTTATCCAACATCGTCAACGACAGTGTTTTAACGAAGCGTGAAGTTCATGATAAGCAGCTAAAATAGGAACAGACTGCTAATATCCAAAACAAAAATGCTGTTCACTTCTTCAAACATCCCACAGAATTTTTAAAACAACATATTGTTACCCAAGCCGGTGGTAATGACGTGCGTAGGGTTTCCGGTGGCATAATGTGTTTGTTTGTTTGTCTGTTTTTCTACACAGAATCTGAAAACTGATCATCAAATTTGACACAGAAATGTTCAACCATGAGTCCTGGGGGTCAAAAAGCAGGGGTCAGAAGGTCAAGCGTCAAGGTCATAAGGCAAAAAAACATTGCCAGCAAGGGTCACGGCACTCTTGAAAGTGATGGCTTCTTGTAATTTCAATTGGCAGTGTTCACCACAAAATGTTAAGGTGTTTTTTTCTGGATCACGGTGTATACTAGAAATTAACTGACCTTTAGTTTCGGGATGTATCCAGCTAGCTGTGCAGTTTATGTGAAGAGGGCAACCGTTAAAAACTTTCAAGAAACAAGCACCCATCTGTACACATACAGCCAACACCCTGTCAACAATGTATCACAGAATCAACAAGGCAATCGTAGATATCTGGCTTTGCCCACAATGTGCAATCGCACCATTAACTGTATATACTTCCTTAACCAAAGTCACATTAATGCTAAAGTAACTTCACTTTTCTACAAACATCAATATATATTTCTTTCTTCAGCAACATACACCGTTACAATATAGTAGCAATGACAACGGCGTCATAAGTTTCCGTAATTCTTCCCATTAATCGTCAGATTTTTCCATTCCTCTTTTAGTGTAGTTTGCGAGTAATTTCGAAATAGTCACTATCATGCCGTTTAATAGTAGGAAATTAAATTATTTCCGACTTTACGGTAAATAAGTAAATTAAGCCAAATTAGTCCTTTGTAGCAAAATTCATAAAGCTATACGGCCCATACAATGCATTGTCAGTGGAGAAGAAAACTGTCAAAACTGCCCCTTAGCCTTGGGCTTGCGTCAGCTTGCCGGAGGAGGACTGAGCCACGGCCATAGGCAACATGCACAAAAAAATTCGTAAAGTTCATGCATGTAGTTCGGGAGATATGCTCGCATACAGACAGACACACGGACGTGCTGATTACAATACTTCGCCACGGCTCCTGTGGGCGAAGTAACAAATGCAACACAAACAGAAATATGCAATCACGTTTCCTCCAATGACCGTTTGATGTAGTAGTAATAACCCTGCACATAACGACAAAGTCACTGTACATTGAGCGCAGTTAGTACTCTACTGTCGACTTTTCGCAACTGACGTTTCTGCAAAGTCAAAGTCATGTGATACAGAAACAAGGAAAAGTATCAAAAATCTGACCCGAACAAATTTAGATATTGTGCTCTACTTTAAGAATCTGTGGTCAGTTGCCAGCTCCCATTGTAAACGGCGGAGGAGATAGCTTTTGAAAATGACTGGATTTCCAACTTTGAAGGGCCCGTAACATTGACCTTGGATCGGGTCATACTTCATACTGTCACGCATCACTCATCGACCTCTACGTACATGCCAAATTTCATTAAAATCTAAGAGACTTTGTGGACGGACAGACGGACGTACGGACATTTGAGACCGGCTTCATTAGGTCGACTCTGTAGAAGAGTCGACCTAATAAGGAAGAAAGTAAGAAAGAAAGTTAAGTATACTGCCCCAGATCCAGTAAGGGGTGTTTAAAGACGGTTATCATACACAAAGCCTGTACAGATCACAAATGCAGGTCACAAATGCACAAGGTTCACTTTTCTTTCACTTTATATGATCATTCAGAACTATTGTACCTTCACTTCTGGTGTTGGTGGCAAACCGTTGCTCATAGGCCTCTGTCAAACACAGACATAGCAAGTCAGCAGACATCAGCATACAAATACAGTATGCAAATGGCACAGCCAAGGAGTACAACATGACATAACTGAATATACAACCAAGGTAACAAACTGTAACCACAAAAGAGAATAGGGTTAAAACAAAATATTCATTATTCGTGCTGTTTTTAGTATACACAGATAAATATGCAATAGTAAATCCACTGTTGTAGATGAAACATGTTAACGAATAATTTCCAAATAAATTAAATAGGTTATTAATGATTTCCGAATTTCAACGTGGAGCACCAGTTATGACAATTTTAAATCTACCACAAAGTCTGTATAACAAACAATATTTGTGATTGACAACAGCATTATCGCAACCACTCAACACACAAACAAACAAACACAATAAATTTCTGGTTTTGTTTGCAGCAAGTGAGGCTGATAGAGCCATCTACATCGACGATCCAACTGCACTTTGGTCACTACTGCCTTAGAATCGATCATCCCCACTGTTTTTACGCCAGATGCTAAAACCTTCCCAATTATCCTAGCCTGGGACAGGCATTGAGTTATGCAGTACTTCACATCCGTGTTCAGTACCGAGTATTTCAGAATGGTTTAGAACACCAAAATCACAGCAATCTTACATTTGCAGATTTTTTGTCTCGTCGGCGAGGCGCACCGCCGGCAGACAGTGGGCTGCTGCCAGTGCTGGCTGCGTCCAGTGAGACAGAATTGCCCGCCTGTGAGGCAGATGGTGAGTCTCTTACACCAGCCACCAGAGTGTCCGAGTTGTTAGCATCATGTTCTGACAGCTGTGGGCTACTACCACCAATGCCGTTCAGAGCACCGCTCCCAGCCAAGTACTGCAACAGGTAACAAGACATATCTAACATTACTCTCAAATTAAATATGCAGTTAATTTTCAACCGGCCCAGCAGCAAGACTGGTTGTGTAAAAAGGGCCGCAATAAATCCAGGCTCATCTGGACCTGAAAAGGCTTCGTTGGAACAGTATCCAGTGTGACAGTATTGAAGGCTGCAAGGTCTTACTGACTGCATGCCTTGCTGATGACAACTAGCAGGGATGTTAGTCCTTGGCCTTGGGTTTGAGGCCTTGGCCTTTATGGTCATGGTCTTGACACAAATTAAAAGACCACATAATGAACGTGCATGTGCATGTATGCGTGTAGATGTGACTGTGAACTTGTATTGTATATTATGTATGCCATGCATGGCCCATTGCTGACTAATATTTTTAAGGTCATTAAAATCATTAAAAAAGAAAAAAATAACAGAAAAGTAAAGTATTTAGTTCAGTTAAGTTTTATCAAAACCTTCAGTTGCGCTGTTGGCCTTGGCCTTGGTAACATGTCCTTCACCTTAAGCTTGCACGTGTATGACCTTGGCCTTGGCTTAGCAGCCTTGGCCTTGTCACTGCTGGTCTTATTAACATCCCTGGCAACTAGCCCATCCTCTCCTCCACCGTACTACCTGTACAGTCTCCGTATCACTACACATATTGACATATAAAATAAGCTTTGGCTAAAGTGGCAGCTTGAAGCAGTGGGACACAATTGCCTTGATCAATAAAGTCTGTGCTACACCGAAATTAGCCAGTACTGAGACGAATACGCTGTCTTCATGCATGCAATGCATCCTGCTATGTAACCGAATACCAAGATCAACTCAGCACAACATGCAAGTCATACTGACCTGGTTTGTCCATGTGACTGGAGTCAGCAGTGGTAATGTGGACCTACAACAAGATATCACTTCACATCAGCTTCACGACAACATCATCCTCACAACTAGCATTGTCATCGTCAACAGCACACGTGCGTTCTACTCCCTTTATTATTTGACGACATACTGTACAAGGTAACTGGAAACTCAGACTTCGCCCTGAATTTGATGAAACACAACGTTGTCTAATTGATTCTGCTCCACTGGCAACACTATGTGAAAACATGATGTCATCCACAAAACCAAAAGTACATAACATATTGCAATATCTTCAGAGGAGGACCAAGTCATGGCCACAGTTAACATGTACAGAAAATTTAGTGAGGTTTGGACTGATGGTTTTTGAGATGTGTGAGCAGAGAGAGAGATAGACAGACAAGCTGATCGCAATACTTCGCACACTTACCACTAAACCACTAATCTGCTACTGTAAAAACATGATTATTGATGCATTGCAAGTTATACACTTTCACAAACCTAATGGGTTCACACAGGTAAGTAAAATTAAAATAAATACATCATCATCATATGCACTTTGTGTTAATAATAATACCACCATTTACACAGCAGTGTATTTTCTAGCTTCAGCAGGTTGAGATGCCAGGGAAAGCACTACATATGTGCACATGTGGTTTGACATGTTAGTGCTCTCAACAGAACTGCATGGTAGTTGTAGGCATTTAGCTCAGCTGTTGCATGCCACATAGCATACAAGGAGTTGTCTCATGTAATGGCGGTGAGATATAGCTGATAAAAGCGGAGCATGAGGCAATGTTAGACAAAACTGAAATCAACATAATCATACAAATGTGTGTGGATGACATGTGTAAGACAAGAATAAATGCATAGCTCAGATTGAATCTGGTGACTAGAAAGATACCCAGATGGCTTAGATACGTTGAACACACAAATGGTACAAACTGGATCAAACCTTGTACAATGATGAATGCAGGAGAAGCAGACAGAAAGCATACGAAGAAGATATGGTAACAATGGGTTAAAGAGAACATGAGAAGTTTTGGTCTTCTCAAGAGGATGCACAAGCTTGAAACAAGTGGGGTGAAATGGCCATTTAGCCAATGTGTGTGTATGTGCAGGTGCATATTAAGGCATGCAATAAACATGACAAACAGAGTAACACGTATGTGGGAAATATGGAACAGAACTGTCGATTAACTGAGGAGTTCAGAATGATGTTGCATTGTATTGCACAGTACAACGCAAGTGCATGCTACCAGCAACCAGATTACTTCAATAGTCTCTGTGACAATGAGAAATTCTTTACAGAATATATTTCATATGATATTAACTTCAAGAAAATTACAACATGAACAAATCGACCAGAAGTACACTCGAAATGCTGTAATGTTGCTACTGAAATGATATCAATAAAAATGAGAAATAAACAGATGGCCCAGTAAACAATGACTGGTGACTTAAACCAACAAAGACTTAAGACTTTTTACAAGTTCTGCATAAGAATTTTGTGTGTTATGATGTATAATGTTTTTAAAGACAAGCAGTTAAGCAGTTGCAAGATTTCTGTGAGTCAACTGTAAGACATTCTAGTCTTATTAGCATCCATAATAATTACAAAGAAACTATCACACTAAGAACAAAATATGATTTCAGATTTTTGTAAACCATGGCTACTGTAGAAATACAGTTCCTAAATTATCATAAACTTTTTGGTAAGAAGTAAGATTGCATAAGTCTTAAGATTTCCTTTGTATGCTGGCCAATTTATCTACATATGAAATGATACAAAAATACATAAATTAATTCACAAAAAAATGGTGCAAAATTTATCACCTGTTTGATATGCTACAAAATACTGCATTCAACAGTGTTATAATATTGGCAACTTTGGGAAATTCAGTTTATAAGTTTAACAAAAATTAGCTGTGCTCACAGCACATATACAATAAAAACAAAATGCAACCACAATAGTTACACGAAAGCAAAAACTGAAAATAAACAACTGCATTACATTTATAAATTACTAAAAAAAATCAGATATTCAGAGAAATAAATAATTATCATCAGCAACTTCGAAAGGAAACAAAATGAATAAAAATAAATAGCAATGTATGAAAAACATAAAAACAATAGGAAAAAAGGCCATTTAGAACAATTTCACACAACATAAAACTGAATCTAAATGACCTAACTTAAAGCGAAAAGTCGACAAACAGTGTACATAAGACAAGGATGACAGAGGCAACAAGCATATAGACACATGCATGATGCAAATATGTGAACTCCAAGGTTCCCACTAAAAAGACCTTTCACAACAGCAAAATCTGAATTTTGAAATAATGTATATGCTAGATGTAATGCCATAAAATGATGTGGCATTATACCTATCACAGAGCAGTGCTAAATATCTTGCCACATCTACTGCTGAGTTTGACTTCAATGTCTTCACAAAATTATCAATTCTACTATTACTAGAACTACTTCCATGTCCACAACTGATTACAGTATTTACATCATGCACTGTTCTTTTCAGGATTCCATTAATCTTATTTTCGCAATGTTTTATAATCATCGTCTAAACTTTGAGACTTTTTGTGCAAGAAACCACATATGTTCAACAGTGGCGTCACAGAACGACTGGGGGTCCTTGGACATATTGATACTCAGGGCCCTAACTTAAGCTGGGCCCTAGCAGGCTACCATATAAGTAGACTAAGCGCAAGGTATGCCTTCCGTTTATTCAAACACTGCTGCAGTTGGGAAAGGAATGGCAAGATATGGGTGCATTTTGGATTAGTTCATTGGTAAAATTTGTATGCCTAATTTCCTACATCATAGGCCCCTACATGCTATGCTGTATTGTGTTGTAATAAATAAGTAAAACTGCTTGCGCTTAGCGAACTTTAAGACCTACGTGACAAATACGTGTACAGCAATGTACAGTGGCGGATCCAGGATTTGCAAACGGGGGGCCAAGGTCGAGCGCCGAAGGCTATTGTTTGCAAAGCTGTCTAGCAAATCGTCAGTATTAAGCTGTTTGGCAGCTTTATTTTCAATGGCAAGAAGAGCTAAACCATCGAGTCTCTCCTGTAAAATGGTAGACCTGAGGTATGTCTTTATTATTTTCAGTTTCGAAAAGGAACGTTCTGCACTTGACACAGTGAGTGGCAATACAGTTAACAATGCACATGCAGTTGTCAGGTGCAGAACGGAGCCTACCGAGGACAGAATCCCACAACTACTCATTAATCTTAGCAAATCTAGTATAGATATTGAAGCAGCGATTTCCATGTTGAATTCGCGCCGAAATGAGCGTAATTTGAACACAAAATTAGAACCAAAGTCAACAGAATATGTGTTTTGCAGCCCATTCGCTGCTGTTTCCAAATCATTATCTGATAGGGTTCAGCAGACATCTTGGGAATAGAAAGGTGAACAGTTTCAAAACTAAGTGGTAGGCCTATACTTTAAATCGACTTTGAAGTTAAAATATCGCTGTGTCCATTATTTGGTAAATAACGTGTGCCTTAATTGAGTGAAACGTAACGTGAATTACGTGATACGTCCATGTTGAATTTTTTTGCTACATTGTTCGGGGGCCCCTAAAACGTTGGGGGCCCCTGGACTTTGTCCACCCTTGTCCATAGGCTGTGACGCCACTGATGTTCAATTTCAAAACTCAACAAGTGGGAACCGTGAAGTTCAGAATGTGTATAACAAAAGTATAGGCTGTACCAATTATTCATTACATGGTAATTTATTGGCAAATGCAACTAACTTCTTTGTTTCACAATGGTAGCAGTTATATGGTACATCACAGCAAAAGTCAATACAGTTACTGGTATGTTTTACGAAGAACATTGAGCCATATGAATCAAAATCTGCAGTAGTTTAAGTCAAAATTCATGTTGGCAATCCTGGAAATCAAGCAATTCTAAGTAGTCGCTAAACAAGGTGTTGCCCTAACGGGATGTAACTGTACTGGCCCGTCGTGCAATGTTACCGTGGAGCTATAATTAGACTGGAGGTGGCATGACGTCATTGCCGGGCCTGTGCGGCTAAAGCTGCCTGCAGGCCCGCCATGAAGTGTTACAGACCCTGACAGACGACGATGACGACGACAGATGCCAGCGCACAAAAATACACTGGCCCATTAGGCGGGCCAGTAATAAGGCAAAGTGGTGTCTTTTCACTCAGCAGGGCAGTTGAAATGCATGTCAACTAAAGTTTCATATAGTTTAAAAAGCATGTCTAAGGCAGAATTGTTACAACATTCTCTTAGACCTGCTGGTACTTTCACATGCAAAAATCTAACTTTTATGAACGTCGCAGCCTACACAGGCCAGGCATACAACAATGCATTATAGGCATTATGATGTAAATATGTCTTAGTAGTGGTACAGCCCACAATTGTCAGTGAACATCAAAAAGCATGACAACATAATGACAGCAACGAGTAAAGCTCACTGTTCTGTATAGCTGATGGTATCTGTAGGACACCTGTCCACATGAGACCACAGTCACTTAAATAATGCAAAGTTTGCTTTAACAGCAAAGAAACCTGCCACTGAGCATCGTAGTCAACATTACGAGAATAACAAAGTTATAATCATTGAATAACAATAGCCGATTATGAGTCGCGTGAATTAGTTACATCAGCATAAATGATGGATAGCAAATCACTTACAAGTGTGTGTCGATGGATGGGAGCTTCAAAGTCCAGTCACCAGCCAGCTCATAATCACTTAAATCCTACAAAAATAAATTCACATCACTATACCTAATGATGAAGACCAGATTTTACAGATTACTGACTGAATTGCAAACTGCTTTGTGACTAACAGATAATGGCTACAGGTACAAAGCAAAATCATGGAAAGTTAAAAAACACTCCATCGTAAAGCCAAATATATTCACTAATACTTAATAGCTTCTTGACAAATTGTCTAATTAAGTGTACAGTAAGTAAGCCAGTGAAGACATCTGACAAGGAAACAGACTGCATCTAGTAAATGGAGAAGATAGCTTTACAGAAAGAGTAATAATGCTTTGCAGTTTTTTGGCAAGTAAAACATAGTGCATAATTTCCATACACAACTTCCTTAGTCGTTATTATTAATGCCACAAAAAGACAGTAGCGAGAAGAAGAAATTTACATAGTCTTACGTCTGTTGCAATAGAGCTCATCCATTTTGAGGTCCTTTGAGCTGAGGAACATTCTGCCTTAGACCTGCTTTTTAAACCATATGAAACTAAATCACATGGCGACTTACATAGCTGTCTGATACATCCAAAGACGCAGGTTCAGACTTTTTTCAGGTCACTATCTGGTTATCTTAACAGTGAGGTTTTTCTAGCCAATTAAACCAACATACATTGGCTGTTTTTGACGTTATATGCAAGTGAGTGCTGTCGTTTCTGCACACCTGCGTTAACAGTGACTCTGTGATTGTCAGATATATGTCTAGGTATGCACTGATGCACGGACGCATGTCTTCCCTGTTGGGTCGTAATGCACTTTATTGTAGGCTATGTCATGGACTCGATGTTAGCAGTATATTCAGTCAGCAGTTTAATACTGGTAGAATTATTTGCAAGAGACATATCTACAATATTTCTCCTGAACTGCAAATCAGAGTCAAGGCCTTGAAAGATATGTTAATGTGCAGAGTAGATAAATGCCAGTGTCAACCAAATGGAAGTTCTATACAGCTGGAGGAGGTTCTATACAGCAGAAAGAGGTACCAGATATTGGCAGATGACAGTCTCTACCGCCAAATCGAAGTTCTATTCAGTGGCAGGAGGTTCTATACAACAGAAGGAGGTACCAGATATTGGCAGATGACAGTGGCCGCACACTCTAAACAGTCCAATAAGAGTTATACACAGCTGCAGGTTCTATACAGCAAAAGGAGGTACCAGAATGAAGTATCAGATATCGGGAGTGGACAGTGGTAGAATAGTCCGAAGATTGAAGTGGAAGTTCTATACAGCTGTAGGATGTTCTACACAATAGAAGGAGCTACCAAATGACAGGAGCAGGACAGTCTCAACAGTCAGTATCAATTGATGAAACAAGAGTGTATCATTCGCTTTGTTTGCACTGAGTAGGTTTATTGGTTAGTGTGCTCTGTCGTCATTTCGTTATATTTCTTTTCTTTTTAAATTTCTTTTGATCATTGTATGTGTGTGTGTTGTACCATGAGTACGATTTTAATAATAATAATAATAACAATAATAATATGGCCAATTTGTCACATGGCAGCACAATTAGCAGCCATCACCTTTAACCATCTGGATCAGTATGCCAGTAGTTCTAGTCACAGGTCCTACTGCTATGCAGAACTCGCGGTTTCCTCCCCAGCAGTAGTCAAAGTCATCTCCAGTACTCACTACACCTATCCACAAAGGGATGGCCAGGCTGAGTTGACCTGGTCCTGGTTAAATACTGAGGTGGTTTGCCTGTCCATAAACGGTCACCCATCCCAGCACTAACCGGGCTCAATGCAGAGTAACTTCTTTGATCGAGATCAACGTGATACCACTAAGTCAAACCACCAGTGATGCTGAAAACAGCGTCACTTCAAACTATCCACAACCCACCTCATGTTCTCATGACCGATAATCTATCATCTACAGCCTCATGCTAATTATGTCGTCAGTTTGCGTGAGCATGTTGATTTTAATGAGAAAATTAAGAACTGTGACAAAAAAGCATACAAACCGATGAAATAGGCTGAGCAATTGGTGCTCGACCCAACCCCATCACTTTGTTCTCTGTAACATCGCAAAAGTACAATTGCATGTTGTTAAATAGAATACTAGCTACAACTAGAGATGAGACTTTGACACACCAGTGGTGACGTGGATACCTTCGCCGTCGATGGCCTTCTGTGACCTTGACCTTTTACCTCCAAAATCTAATTAGGTCACCGGTATGGGCTAATGGTTACTCCCTGTAAGTTTCATCGAGATTACTCAACCCGTTTGTCACATATGGCGGTAACACGATATCTCCGGATGAATGAATGAACAAGTGCGGCAGATGGACAACCCGAAAACATGAAGCCTTCAGCGACACAAAGGCATAAAAACCAAACAGGAAACAGTTTGGGTATAGTATGGAGCCATACTAAACTCTTTCACAATGTTTAATTAAACAGCTACAGGAATGATGACAAGACATATTTTGATTTTTCACCTCAAAATATGTAAAGGTACGACAAAAACTGAAAAAAATGAGTTAACATTCAAACACTGTACAGCAACTGCATCAAAAAAACTGCAAACAAATTCCACAATAAGGTTGACAGAAAAGCGAAAAGGTCACACACCGGCATATGGTGTCAACGGAGTGGATGTAATTCGTTGCCGAGAACTCTGCACATAACACATTCTTGTGTAACTGCTATTCCAAATAACAATTACCCCGACTAAGGACGACACTTTTGCTCTCGTCTGGTTGGATGTATCGTCAGCTAAATTAATCACAGAAAGTTACGGATAAATTTTTGATGAAATTTTTATCAAGAGTCAGGCCACATAAAAACAACAGATGTTGGGATAATGCAGATACTGGCATATGTTGTGGCGACGCAATAGGTAAGGTGTAGCAGCAGCGATCTAGAGTTCGCTGGTTCAACCTCCGGCTGTTTCACAATCATGCAACAACCCTACATAGTCGTTAATGCACGTGCATCTCTGTTCACCAAGCAGTATAAATTAGTACCAGCCAAAGATGGTGATGCTCTGGAGTTGGAACGGTAACTGTGGCAGTCTACTGCTGGGTTTATAAATGTCACCTGCAGGCTATCTGGCTAGAAAACTGGAGTTCAGTACCGGACCCTACGGTCCTTGAAAGACTATAGCAGTACCTTTAACTTATGGATGCTGGCAGCTGTGATATTTGTAAGACTTGGTTAAAAATTGTCCCAGTGGATACAAATAAAATAAAGTCTGCACTGGGTTGAGATAACAGCAAGCCAATTAGAATCCGGATAAATATCTTCTGCGATGCAGCCAGATTTCTGACAGTATTATGTACATTTTTCTGCAATAAAATTCGTCTGGATTAGAGTAGTCATATTATTTAATAACACGATGTGGTAGCTAGCAAGCAACATCTGTGATAACTAACGGACACATTTGAAAACGGTGAAAGTTTACTTCTGAGAATTGTTCTGGGAACTGGGTAGCACGTTCCCAATGAGAGCATCAAAACGATGACGGCCCAAACGTGTGCTGCCATTACAAGTGTACAGCTCAGCAGCAGAATCAGTGATCTTGGTTGGTTGTACACAATGTCCGACAATATTTAACACCAGTGAGCCAAGTTAACCCAGGTTAACGTAAAAAATAGCCGATAAAACAAAGGTAGGTAGTAAACTAATAGTAGAAATATTAAAATAGTTATTTTCAAAGCTAAAAACAGGGCTTTACCGGAGTGTCCTCATCTGCATGTGGGCCATTACTGGAGCTGCCCGAGGTTGTGAGATATGGCGACATGGTAGAGCTGTATGCACGACACAACAATGTCCTTGCGATGCCACGATCAAGGTCGCCAAGCAGAAATGGATGCTGCCGACAGGAAACAACACACGTCTTCTCACATACCCAGCAATACATCGTTAAACTGTGGTTCCAATAGAATCTGCATTTAACGTGAAGTGAAGGAATTTCAGTGCTTTGCTTTGACACTTCTGGTTGGGTGACTGGAAGGACACATGTCCCCTGAAAACCTGTGCCACTCATCTCGAAAGGTTCTCTTGTAACCCCAATTCACCTGGATAAGGTCATTAAAAAGATGTGATAATGATGGGATGCAGAAAGCAAAAACAGTTTCCAGACAAAGCAAGCAGATGGCTTCTGAAATAATACATTACATAACAGTACGAGCAGTCCATGCATTACACAGCATGAAGAGCAAGCAACAAGACACAGAAAACTAGTATTATTAGCAGCCTACAGTCTAACATGTCAGTAAACAGTTATCAAATCTAGACTTAAAACTCATTTACTTCACTGGCGAACACCGACTAACATGACCTCACCTGCTCTGCTACTGCCTCTGAAGGTACGACCTTATGGCAGCATAGAAATGTGTGTATTATTATTATTAGTATTATTAAACAGCAGTGAAAGTGCAGCAACAAATGAATGATAAATAAATGTGTCCAAAGTAACAAGAGTCACTGTACAGACATTTTACAGTCATGGAAGGACGCTGGTGTACATCATCAGACATACTCTGATGGCAGATAACCAGGATACTGAGTTACGTGCTGATGCATACTGTTCCAGACAAGTGGTGGCAAATGTAAGCACTCAATTGCTGACGGAAGAATGAATGTGTGCAAAGGACATTCAACGACGACGACATTACTATCGTAGACGCTGATGAGTGTCAGAGTTCAACAGTCAAACAGAGCAGGTGCCAGTCAGTGAAGTCACTTGTATGTAATGGTGACCCACTTGTAATTAATGTACTGTGCAGCCTTCAGCCAGTAAAATACTTGATGAAATGGCAGAGTAATGATGATTAGGTCAGCCACTGTAACAGAATTCATGGCAGCAGACTGACCATGCTTCTTCCCATTTTAAGTATATCGTAACAGATGTTCTGAATGCTGTAGTGTTTTGTCTTTCAGCAACATTTTTCAACCACTTACCTCAAGCAACTTGTCACTCGTAGGACGACGTTTCGGCTGCTTTGTCAGAGCAACTTTAACGAAGCTGTGAAAATTCTGCGTCCTGCAAACGACAGCAGAACGACAGCCATATGAAAACACTTTACATATACTGCACAATCTTGCAGTATAAAGGCATAATAATAACGAGGCTAGAAGATGCCAGCACTCACTACAGCACCGTGACCCATGCTGACAATGTTTTTTGTGCCTTGTGAGCTTGACCTTTGACCTTTTTACCCCAAAGTAAATGGGTTTCCAGGAATCACAGTGGAACATTTCTATGTCAAGTTTGATGGTCATAGCTGCATCGGTTTTATTAGATATAATGTGGAAAAGCAAACAAACAAACAAAACACACAAATGCCATTGAAAAATCTACCCAAGTGACTACCGTCAGTGTGGGTAATTAATATGGCAAAGGCTTAACAAAACGTACAGACTTATAAAGTAGCATTCTCACTGCGGCAGTTTACAGCACGTAACGGCAGTCGACGGTCGCTATGCGCCGTAAACGGCTGCAATGAGAACACTACTTAATAAATGATAAACGGACGCACTTACCATTTTGTTTTGTCTTTCAGTTGTGGAGGCTTGAAACCACTTTTCGACATAATAAACAACGCTCTGCAGAGACAATAATATCCAGATTATACAGCACAATCAAACAATACTTTACTTCGATACATCCTTAATTATGAACGCAAGCCAGATGAACCAATTCAAAACTAAGCATTATTCACCAATATGTGTATGGTAGACCCGTGTGCCCAGCACACACACAGACGCACAGACCACGCTACATGCGCCATCTGCAGCAATAGACCACATCTATGCATGCAGTGTGTGCAGGTGACGCGACCTGAAAATACATAGATGCAACATTATTCACACCCTAAGTAAAACAGGTGGAAACTCTGTAAAATGTACAGTCACGGACAACAGCAATATCTTGCCTCATCGGATGCAGATCGAACATCGGAGGCTGGAGTTCAGCAAACTCAATTGCAGTTATTCCGACCGCCCAGATGTCACACTGCTGGTTGTATCCTCCTTTGCGTTCCACAGCCGCAACTTCCGGAGCCATCCTAGTTAACACACAAATACACTCAGCACTCACGGCTCCAAACTCTGTAAAGCCTTGAGAAATTTCCACATTCGGAAATAAATGATTAATTTGCTTAACCATGAGATTAAAGATTTACAGTTACAATAAGCTGAAGCATATAGTTTCTTTTTCTAACAAGAAACCAAATCACATTCCTGTGTTTTGGATAAGATTATAGAAAAGTACTCCTTACTTTCTGTATTAAGATCTGGATTAAGATCCCCTTCTTTAGCCCCAGCAGACAGCAGCCCACTCCAAAAAGCAGTTTAACTTGCTCAGTTATATTTGTACATATTTGTTTAAAAAAACAACAATTTTTAAAATTTTCAGACATTTCCTGACTTTCAACATTGTTTGAAGGTCATCGCACCCATATGTGGCATTTGGAGTTGCTAAAGCAAACCCACATCAGCAACAAGGCTTCAGTAACTGCAAGCAGCTTTAACTAAATAGGCCAGTATGCCAGTAGTCCTTGTAACATGGTGCATAAGCCAACTTGCCACTTCTTCCTCAATAGTGGTACAAATAGAGAGATGGTCAGACCGTCAGAGAATTAGTCTGACTGGCTGCTTATGTAGCTGAGCTCAATGAAGTATAACTCTGCTGACTGAAGCCAATGCATTATTACACCTTTTTACGAAGAATTCTGTACATTCATGGTTTACCAAATATTAAAGCCAGAGTTGTAAATGATAAGTTAAATCATGCTATACATAAGAATACAAACCAATATGGAGAGCCAATAAACGACTTTCTCTTGGCTAAAGTGGCAGTAATTTGAGCCGATACGCCAAAGTCCGCTATTTTAAACAAAAACATAGCATATTTCTTATTTCTTCACCAAAGCAGACATGCAGTCACTGTCACTAAAACATCACGACCACATAGTAATATTTACATCAAAAACAATTTTAAGCACATTACATGTATCACATAGCAAAAATCCAAACCATGTGATCGAGTACACAACTACTTGATTCAACAGAACAGTGCAAACTGCAGAGCCATTAGATGATACTACGAGATAATGAATCACAAACATACAAACACAAAAGTGCTACATGGCTATCATAATCATTCTAAACTTCATGTCTACAAGGAGTTCACAATCTGCTAAGGCTGCTAACTCATGACATTGCATAATAATAATGCAGAGTGACCAGATGCAAACCAGCCATTTCAGTTATAAACATGGTACCTAGTGAACAATGTAAAAACCCTAATGAAATGCATTATTGTGAATCAAACTTACCTAGTTTGACGTCACCTTCTTCTGTAAGAAGTATATTTGCACCCTGCAATATACAAGCTATGCATAAACCTTTAGTATATTACAGACGATTCACAACAGTGAATGCGATATGTTGATTTGATATCCCAAAGTTCAAATGTCAATAAATGCCCGAGTACTGGCATTTTAACTGAGGCACATCAAATGAACTCTCTAGTATCATGTGTTTCAACACATGGCCACAAAGGAAATTTGAAGCTGTTCTTTCTCATCATGTTGTATGTACAATTAGTATTCACACTGTTCACATAGTAGCACTGTTACATTTTCAGTGAATGCCATTAAAATCTACATCAAACTCTGTGTTATTCTGTAATTATTTTCACATCCAAGTGCACATTCGTCAATAAGTACTGAACTTCTGATAATTACTTAACTTTTTAAAATTACTTATTTAATATCAGCCCTCATGCTCTGTCACAGATCCACAGGTCTACTGTTCATTGTTTTTGAAATCGGCAAGGTCTATATATGAAGCATTTGATTACGACGAACATTAATGTGACTGTGTTTTGACCAATCAATGGAACAAACTGTCAGTCGTTGTACATGTCCAAAACATCACAATCAACTCCACCAAATCAACAAACATGCTGTTAAAACTAATCACTACACTATTACAATTTATTGTTAAAATATCACAAAAAGTCGCATGCATCCGGAACGGCACAAACTGTTCACACATGTTAAGAGAGGTCATACCTTAATGTCGCGGTGCATGCGGCCATGGCTATGCAAATAATGCAGTCCATGTAACGTTTCTCGGCAGATGAACGCAATCTCCCTCTCTACCAGGGGTCCCGTTACTAAAACATATCACACAGCAATGTGTGAAACTTAAGAAAGAGCAAAAATTAGGTACATCTACTACACATACTCACCTTCTTCGTGTAAGATGCTGAAAATATTTCTTAACAGTGAATTACAACAAAATTTACGTACTGTTAACTCCAATAACGACAGCTACAAAATCAATCAAATGTACAGAATATGCAGCCAACACGAGGAACTGCAACTATGGTAAGTTTTAAGTAATTTCAATAGATTATTACTCACAGCAAGCACATTACAAAAACATGTCACTGTATGAAGTTGAACACAGTATGTAACGTACTATGGTAGATGTCCTGCATCGATCCACCACCACAGAACTCCATGCATATCCACAACTTGTCTCGCCTTCAAGCAAACGCAACACACAGCCACAGCGTTTTATGCCATCTAGAACAAACATCACTCAATATCATCAGCAACTACAGAGTTCTATAGATCACACATTACATTACACTACATTACAGAACATTTTTAAACATAAAATAAACCACATGCAAAATATAAAATCCCATTTGTAGGCAGATTGATTGAGTTAAGATTTTACATCCCACCCAACACAAAATAGGTCATTTGAGAGACGTTCTTCCCAGCCAATCTCTTGGCTAAGTACTGAGAAACTACATCTAACACAACAAAAATAACCTTCATGCATCCATAACAAAATATACAACAGCATTTGTTCATCTGCTTTTGTCGCAAATAAATTTGATTTGATTTGATAATAAACACAAAAACGTAAAGCCAGGTTCTGTGGCCTCTAACGACCTCCTGCCTGGAGCAGAATGAATCTATTCTAGAAAAAGTACTAGAAAAGGAAGAAGTAAGTAAGAAAGTTAAGCAAGAGAACAAACAATTTAAATAGTGCCAAATAAACAAATTACGGTGCATTACAGCCACAGAGCCTGTATGGAGCTGTTTTTTGCAGAAAAAAATGACTCCCTATTAGTAACCATACCTTGTACTGTTTCTGAGATACAGCCAGATATTAGGCAAAAATTGTGATTTTTTCACGCCCAACTTGTATCTAATGCCCCTGATGCCCCATCAAAAGATGCAGACACTGCTCATTTCCATTGGAATTTCACCACAGTGATGAGGTGTAAAAAAACTAAAATAGTGGAAGAATAGATAGACAATAAGAAAAGTAGATGCATTTATCTGTTTTTTACACAGCTTACAGATGTAACATATGAATGGACAAACAGAATTATGACAGCATATACTGTGCCTGCAAACAATGCCACACTGAAAAAAGTCCACTGGCAAAGTTAACTGTATGCAAACAATACCGCAAATAGCTGCCGTAGTATGCAACGATATTCGGGTGCTGGCACTCTCTCATCATCTGTATCTCTTGCTGGATGACTTGAAAGTCATCACCTGCAGCAGCAACAGCCTTAGCATACAAATCTGATAAATGAGAATACAAATAAGAACAACAGTCTACTACTAGAACGATCAGATTTTGGTTAACCAGCCAATTTTTGCCACAGTCATCACAGGTTAGACCACATCATTCTAAACTAGCTATGGGCGATTCACCAGAAAAGAAAATGATTCAGTTTGGTACAACCAACTCACACTATTTCTTAACTGAACGTGATTAAGCTCATGTCATTGGCAATTGACACACCCGTTTAATGGCCTCGTTTTAAAGTGTCTAGCTTCACTTGTTCCAAAGTATGACGCAGCAAAAAATTGAGAAATGGGTCACGTGACCTTGATCACGCCCATTTGCGAGCATTTGTCATCCAAAGGCTAACACTTGATATGGCCTATCTGTCTACAAAACTCTAAGACTCTAGCTTCAGCTGTTCAAGAAATATGAAGGAAGACCCAAAAAATGTAAAATTAAGAGGTGAATTGAGGTAAATGGGTCATTTAAGGTCATCGGCAGTGTTGGCAATTGATAGAGCACATACACACACCTCCTATTTACCGTTCATGGAAACTATGCATCTGTCTTGTACCGTTTTCAAGATAAAGTTATTTATAGAATTTCGCAAATTTTTCCTACCCGACTTGTATTTAGCACCACAGATGGGGGTGATGACATTGGAATTTCATCGATATCTTTGGCAACAGAAAACTATAGTCCCTCGACTATAATACAGTAACATTTGCGTGATGAACACCGGCTTGTGATAGACACACAGACAGACACTCAGACATGCTCTGAGCCACAGCATATACTGCACTAGGCACTAGCACAGTGACGCGTGGCAAAAATGCACGTGAAACTGTGCAAATTACAACAAAATAGGAACCTGACTGTGACAGCAATTTAACTAATAATCTGCAATTGCCAACTGTGCTGAATAAAAAAATTCCATTGGCTTATTTTCCCAGGATGTTTTTCTTAGCCAGTTTGTTGTTCGTTAATGCGGGCAGAGGTCCACTCCTCGCTGTAGTGGTCACTGGTCCAGTGCGCTAGCCCAGGGAGAGGAGAAGAATTGGCAGGTGTGTGCTAGTGTATGCATGACATGTAGGGTGGAGGAGGGATACGTAGGAAGTAAGCAGCTTGTCGGGTATTACTATTTGTAGTGCGCCACCTCCAGACGTAGCTTACCATCTGGCTTAGCCCTCACTGGTGCTGTGTGCTACACTAGCAGCCAGTAGCCAGTCACGCCTTTTAGCTTCAGCCACGCCGTCGCGGCTAACAATCTTGACGCCGCTACTCAGTGTGTCAGCAGCGATCACAGACTATAGAAAACATCGTTGAACCCTCTTTTTCCAGCCAGGGATTGTCTCCTAGTTCATCACGTGCGTATGAATTATTTGAAATAATTCTTTGGTGAACGCGGACGTGCCGAGACGGAGCTCTGAACACGGCTCCTGAGGCGCGCACGCTCCACTGCCCGAATGCGTTAATGACTGAACTACATGGGCAGGTCTCTAAGCCGGTTACACTTAGAGAAAAAAACAGTGCTGTTAACAAACGAATAACGTAAAAACCACACACGTGACAGCAAAGTGCATGATCTTGTAAAAAATGCACTAGCTAACCAAAATACATCGTTTGTTATACTTTAAGTATGCAACAGTCATCAGTTCTTTAGCTGTATATATATAGTGTATTATTGCACTACAAGCGCTACATGTTTTTTGGGCAGTTGTAAGTGCTCTTTGAGCCTTTCTGCTCAGTAGACACAGTTCTTTTTATTGCATTTTATTGTTCTATATCCTGCTTATTGTACCTGTGTGACACAGACTGTGTCTACAAAAATATATATATTTGATATTGTCAAACTTAAAACGGATCATTATTCCAGTACCTTCCAGAAACACATTTTCAAGGATCGCATTGATTTTCCAGGACTTTCCAGGGCCTGGAAAATAAGGAGAAATAATTTCGAGGGGGGGCTTTTAAGGACTTTCCAGGAGGCATGGGTTGAATGTCGTAAGCATGCAGCCTGCACTCAGGATCACAGCAGAAGTCTAAGGACGTCTTGTAATATAGTCTCAGGGACGACCAGAGACCACGCGGAATGTCGTGGGTGGGTGATGAGTGGGCAGTGCCACGCAGTGGGAATGGACGCTAGGCATGAGACAGCATTACAAGCAGGACAACCGCTGTTCTCACGCGTAAACAGTTGTATAACGCAGCGCCATGCCAGAGTCCAGACGCTTGATTGACGTATACGATAAACGTTTTCTGACGGCGGCGCACTCACGCACGCTCTTCACGTAAAACGACTGCCAGAAACCTCCTCGTACTGATAACGGGGACGTTTTGGTGAATTACGCGTGGTTTCTGGTTTCGTATTTAACGAGGAAAGAGAATGAACGCCCGCAGTACACACAATGCACTAGTTAAATGCCGGAAGCGGCAGTTGGACGGCATGGGTAACGGGCGTCCACTGTCTGCGGAATGGACAACTGTAACCGTGTTGTAGTGTGCAGACACGATACTGGCTCCAGTCAGCCACGCTAAACATTTACCCAGTTGTCCCATTCTACGCCACACCCCGGGTACCACTAGGTGCCATAATTGTACCCGTATGTCGCGTCGTTATCTCGCTCGCCGGCACCATCTCAACTGTTCTCTCTGTCTGTCTGTCTTTCTTTGCCTCAGGACTGGCGAGGCCAGCAGCTGCAGTCGGCACCCAGCAACCGATGGAAAAACAGTGCACGGTGGGCGGCCGACGCCCTGCCGGACGGAAGGACAGTGATTAATGCAGCTGCTAAATGTTTTAATCGCGGCGGCGGCCATGAAGCAGCAGCAGCAGCAGCGACGACACCATAGTCGTTTGTCAACGTTACGGCAGCTACGCAACGCAACGCAACTCGGTGGCCGCGTCACCGCGCCACTTCAGCTTATCAATCCGACGGTGGTTCACCGGGGGCCAGAACAACTGCGCACTCGATGCCCCGACACTCAGCGGTGATAAAGTAAAACCAGAAATCATAAGCAACCGCTCGAATACACAGCCACCAAGCTTGGAGATCGTTCGTTCTCCGTCGCTGGCCCATCTGTCTGGAACCCACTCCCCAGTAACATTCGGCGAATACCAGAAACTAACTTGTTCAAACGCCATCCAAGACATACTTTTAAAACCAATATTTGAATGTATAGGTGTAATTTCTCTCGTTATGTCTTTTTGCTGTACAGACAATGTCATACGATATTGGACAGTTTTAGTTGGCCTATCTGTAATTAGCGTAAACTAAGTGCCTTTATGCATGTACATATGTATGTAATAAAGCAAATCTACTACATCAACAATGGGAATACTAGCATAAGAACATCACACTATAGCACTGTCGGCCCGATATCACCTTCAAAGATGATATGCAATGATTTTTTGGTTGTTAACGTAAATTGCCCATAGTACGTCTTTAATATAAAGAAATCTATTTGAATATCAAGGAACATCCAAAATTAGGAAATTTTAGGAAAAGCGCCAGAAAATGATTTGTTTACTAATGCAAGTGATGACGTCATACCAGGAAAACAAACAAGGGAACAGGCTATTGGAGTGTTGAGTGAGACATTACACAACACATAGGCATAACGACGAAGAAATAGCAATTATAAAAATTATAAGAAATATGCTTTAAACATAAACTGGAAAAATAAATAACTTCTTATCTAATCTCAAACGCATAACAATGCAAACAAAACAAGCATATCCTGGTATGACGTCACAAACAACGGAAACAGCCGAAGAATAACTATACCAAAAAGACCAATAAACTTGTACTTTTTAGCATTTTATGGCATAATTTATTAAAATTTGTTACACAGACGGGTTTATATTGCAGTAAGTAGCTAGAAACTACTTGTAATCAATTTGGTAAAAAAATCGTTGCATATCACCTTTAAAGTAAAGTAACTAAGTACACAGTGTATAGCAGTTAGCAACAACGTAGCCTCACTGCTACGGGAAACTCCACATAAACGGAAATGCCTACTCACGTCGCGTGAATCCTGACACAAAAATAACAAAGTATAACAAGGTGCAGTCGGAGGCGGCAGACTTCGCCCCCGATGCCGCCAACGGGCGAACTGGACTAAACATATGCGTCGTCTTTGACTCAGTCCTATAATTCCTATTCCCTGCATTATATGATTGAGAATATAACGTGATCACAAAACCGGAAGTACATAACGTATCACACTGCCGTCAGAGAACCGAGCTATAGCCAAAAGGTAACTTGTGCAGAAAATTTGGTGAAATCTGGACATGTGGTTTTTAAGATATGCAAGTGGACAGACAGACAGACATATATGCTGATCACAACACTTCACACACTACCGAGGTGAAGTAAGTAATTACAAGACTACAAGCGAAAGCTCACATCACGCATAATAACTAAGAAACCCCGAAGAAACACCAACAGATACATTCTCGTGTACTGCACTTATTGATTTACTTTGCAACATAAGAACACGAGAAAATAGCCACTACTTTTTATGCCCATGTGTCTCAGTGTGTGGGCACATAATGCAATGGCAAAAGTTGTTTATATGACTTGCTGAGACACCAGTGCTGCACTCCGGGTGGCCTGATGATGCTTGACTGATTACAGTTTTTAAAAAAATAGGTCATTTCTTCCCAGCCAATCACTTGAAGAAACTAATCTATCACAAACTAATCTATCACAAAAATTCAAAAAAGCAGACGTACAGCAATAAACCAAAAGATACTATAACATAGAATGCTTTTAAGGCGCAGTTGAGTTCCATTTGTAACACACCATTACACTTTGTAAACCAAAAGCGCAAAAGTGTCCCTAAATAACATTAAAAGTTGATCAAGAAATTAAGTGAGCGTCGGTAAGGAGTTGTTTATCATTTCTGGTTGATGTGTTTCTGTCTGAAGAACACTGAACATTGCTCTACTGTGATTACTGACGTGTCCCATTCCAGAGCAGCTAAACTTACTATTATTCTCACTACTATTACTAAAATTGCTCTTGACCTGACACGACATAATTGCGGCAGTATATAGTGGCATCAATGTCGCGTATCTGGGCCTGAGTGGTAATAATAACAGCCGATGTGCATTCTGCTGCTGTGAAATGAATCACACTGTGCAGTTATGTCGTTGTCACAAATGCGGTTACCAGGTTACAGTATGTCATACAGCAAGCACTACACATTAACCTAGAAGTAGCCAGTACACTATGTTTCAAAAATGCCTCCTGATATTTTTGGTATAATGCTGCCACTTTACATTGCGCTACTGTGGTCAACCATTCTACATGGTACAACTACAACCGTTAAGCAGTACCTCTGCCTTTTCTTTTTCACTATAACTCTAATCTCAACAGACAAGACAAGTGCTTTTAACGCAGTTGTGGATGTTATCACATTGATGTTACATGACAATGCTCGTTTTATTTCGGGGGACCCTCCACAGTTTTTCTTCAAAGGGCAAATGTCCCCCTAGGTGATCATCACATTAGGACATGCCCCATCATTTCTAGTTTGTGAAATGTTTTATAATAATAAATTAGCCCCATAAGGGACTGACGGTCGACTCCTACTTACTGCCAACTTCAATGTCACATGACACTAAAACTGGGACAAAAATCAAAAATCAGGCCCCCACAAGCTTTAGGTATTGTGCCCTAGTCTAAGAATCTGTGGTCATTTGGCAGCCCACAATATAAATGGGGGAGGAGATAGCCTTTGAAAATGGCCAAATTTCCGACTTTGAAGGCCTCGTGACCTTGACCTTGACCTTGGATCGGGTCATACTGCATATCGTCATGCATCACTCATCGACGTCTACCCACATACCAAATTTCATTGAAATCAAAAAAACTTTTTGTGGAAGGACGGACGGACATTTTAGACACACGTTATTATCAGTAATGATAATGATAATCTAGCTTGTATAGCGCCAGTATATCAGATTCCAGAGGCGCTGAAAACTGGTAGTAAGAAAGCTGTTGTCAATAAGTTCACTGAGGTGTACATGTGCCACGTGAGAATGTCAGTAAGACACTAAGGGCCGGTTTTTCCACCGCAAATTAATCTCCCATTAACTTAATCACCGATTAAATTCGGCAGATAATTATCGATTGACTCAAATGTCGTTTTTCCACCACCAGTTAATGGTCAATCGTCAATTAAATTGTCCATTATCTTAATTGCAGATTTTTCCCCAATTAACTCGTTAATGGCCGACTAACAACGGCGGATATGCATCGGTTTTTTTGCTTTTTTCCCGTCTTAGCTACATGTGTTTTGTGTCTGTCTTTCTGTTCTTTATGTCTTTTATCATTCATGTAGCTAGTTAAATTAATTTGAGCAAAGCGAACGTGTCATTTTGCCACGGAGGAATCCGTTTCAGGAATATGATGATGCTAAATGCCGCCAGTGCTTCAGAGTTCAGACTGTAACCTTCAATGCTCTTTCTACTTGGTTACAACATACAAATGTATAGCCAGTTCAGTCGTTTTAACACAGCACCAGCGCATAGTGGTTGGATGGACAGACAAAACTGCTACAACTGTCACATTCTACATAGCTCTGTCAAAATCTGCCAATGGTTGATTGGGTGGAAGATTAACGTCCCCTTTCAGCAAATTACTGTTCATTAGTTCCTATAAATATCGGTGCCTAACGACTCTCGTTGTATAGTATCTATTCCGTGTGGGTCTGGCTTTGGATTGCTTCTCTTAGGTAAAACCCTAAAGAAGCACCCGGGAGACCTCCTAAAATGTGTCAATTAAATGACCATTAATCGTCATCGTCATTCATTAGGAAAAGAATAATATTGTCTTTTTGCCTTTAGTGGTGAAACAGTGTTGTTTTGGATGACAGTTCCAAAAGATCCTACTCTGCAATGATACGATACGATACAGTAGATTTACGTGCGCTCAAAAGCTGACGAGATGGCCAGCTTAATCTAGCGCACGGCCCAGAAACGAAAAATAATGAAAAAATAAAAATCAAAAACCGAGCAGCTCAGAAGAAACAGTGCAGGCAAAAGTCCGTGGAGGCAGTCCGGGAAGAAGAAGTGAAGCTAAGGGGGGTAGGATTTGTGAAAGAGGTAGGTTTTAAGCCGGGAGTGAAAGAGAGATGGAGTTATAGATGTACAAAGTGGTGAATTAGAAAAGGAAGTGATGGGTGAAGGAATAAGTGAGCAGGAGATGGAGAAACTGGTGCCAGAATGAGGTTAACGAAGAGAGAAAGGAAGCTGATTCCAGAGACAAGGTGAAGCATAACGGAAGGAGCAATCAGTTATTTTTAGGGATGATGATGAAGCTGGCCGAGCAAGAGTAACGACGGATGAAGAGCGAGTACTGCGAGGACGTTGAGTGGAGATGAGCTTATGAAGGTAGGGAGGTTGGGTAGTTGTGAGAAACCAGATGTTTCGCTGGCAGTCTAACGTGGCAGCTGGTCCAACCTTTGCTGACCATCAAAAGAGGATGGTTACACAAAAGCCTCACAATGTGGTCATCTATTGTTGGTTTCTTACTGAAAACAAACTTTGTAAACAGTAACATACAATCACTCAGTCAAAACTGCAGATAATAATAAGGTACCTGGTTCTACTTTGATTACTTTGATTGCTGCAAACCCTCTGGAAACCAAGTTCTGTGCCTAGATCCACAAAATCACATATAAAAATAATAATCAAATACACTGAACTCACTGAATCATTATAAAAGGTACAAATAGTAATAAAAAGCAAACTGACAGGTAACAGTGGCTTTATGAATGACAAGTAGCTCAGCTGTCGCTGACAAATCTGTGCGACGCGCTGCATCACATCAAATGGCAAAATTTTTAAATAGTTACGTGGCCATAACCATGCCCCTTTGTGGGTGATATGTCATCCTGTTGCATAGAATTGATATAGCATACCTGTGTACAAAATTTGACGACTTTAGGTTCAGCCGTTCCAGCGATATGATTGGAGCCCAATAAAATTTTTAATGGGTCACATGACCTGACCAAGCCCCTATCAGGGACAGTTTGTCGTCTGTAGGCTGTGACTTGCACATTCAATTTCAACCTTTACATCAAATTTGGAGTCCTTGCTATCGCCAATTATGAAGATGCATAAGGCAATGCAAGATGCAGGTCTGAAGGGGTGAGTCACTTTGAGAACACATTTTAGGCAGATTGGGACGTCGCCCGCAATTCGTATATGCACCGTCAGCTAGGGAATACAACTCTACTGCTGGAAGTTTTTACACAAACAAACTTTTCCAAAGACTTCGTTAGACAGAAGTTCAATTTTACTGGCAAAAAAAGCAATTTTGTGCCACCCTTTGGTGTAACACGGCTAGTTAGTTGGAGTTTAACGTCCCCTTTCAGCACAAATATGGCTATATCAGAGACAAAGAATATTGTCAGGGGTGGGTCGAGAGCTATCCCTACCCTGTGAACGAAGGCCAGCAATATATTAACTTCAACCTTGGCCGGCATGGCCGCCTTTTTGTTCAGCATGCAGCAGCCACCTAAAAAGGGAAAGGGATCGAGAGGGTCATTTAAATTATTACACTAGCGCCTACAAAAGCAGAAGACAACTATCGCACCGCAAGACTAAACTAAACCAAATACAACAAAACACCAAGTGATGCGACATCAATCGCATAATTGTTACATGTTATTGTATTATCGTCGATTATTATGCCTAGCTGGCATGAAGGCCATTACTGCATACCTCACTAATCTTACTTTGCACTGCACCTGTATATGATGGGAACATTCCTCAAACCCATTGGTAAGGAGTAAGGACCTTCAACTGAGCTTTAATTACTTTGGTTATTCCACATGCCATGACAGTGTGCACAGATGTAAAGTCAAGTCATTGTCAATTAGCTGTTAATGAACATCATGATTGTCATTTAAATGCTCAAAACCACACAGTGAAACTGAAAAGACAGTAGAATTCAGTTGGGTAAAAGGCATGACGCAAGTGTGGATGCTGATGTCGTCGTCGGTGATGCGAACAACGTACCACAGTTCAACGAGGCCCAGTAAACAAATATGTTATCAAGAAATTCTATGATAATGAACTAAGATTCAACTACAGCAGTGGAGTTACACAATCGATATGCCATATTTTCCATTGAACGTTTACAGTATTTCGTGTACAAGTGCACAAAGTTACATGACATAGATGCATCCTACAATAAACACAAGGACTGCAAACGACATGCATTGTAGCCAGGCCATGCTCGGCAGGTATAAATTGTGTAACGGTTATGCAGTGTACATTACGCATTCTATACGTTGGGTGTTATGCAGTTGCGCATTTTATACCCAACCATTTATGGGGGTCCTCTGTGGTCTTTAAGGTAATTACACGGACCGTAAAACGAGAGACAGATATTAGTGGTACACGCCATCAGATTTTTATCGACGGTTCCGTAGTAGAGACCTGCGCGGGAAGACAACTATGTTCCCTCACCCGCCCCTCAACTGTAAAATATTTCCCTCCACCGCCCCTCCCCCGCACCATCC
>Ga0209780_1000167_pt1 | contig 31605 bp, 28 predicted proteins | sample WorMetexBAHAMAS2_FD_187384 | JGI IMG/M metagenome (GOLD analysis project Ga0209780, IMG submission 187384) | Marine gutless worms symbiont microbial communities from Max Planck institute for Marine Microbiology, Germany - Inanidrilus exumae... | ecosystem: Host-associated > Annelida > Digestive...
ACCATTTAGTCCGCTTCATCCGTAGCGATCGAAAACTCAGTGTTTTCGGAGAGACTTTTTTACTCGCTCCCGAGCTACAGTACGAGTATGTGGTGGCTACTGTCGATGTCAAAGAACAGAAACTCAATATCTTCCTGGGCAATGACCAGGTTGATGGTTTCGATTATAAATTACGATGACTGTTATCGATGTCGTCGCACAAGATAGTGTTATCGATGTGCTGGCACTCATCACGTAACAGATAAACGGCCGGAGCCGCCACCCATTAACATCCACCGTGATGGGGTGATTCCCTGCGGTGTACACATGGTGTTCGCCGGCCATTCGGAACAGGTGTCGTTTGTCGTAGGTCCAGAATCGGCCATCGGGCTTCATCCACACCAGGCGATTGTAATAACATCCGTTTTCCCGGATGATCAGACTCCCGACCAGATCCACGCTTTTTCGACGCGCGGTGTCTTTCAGCCACAACACTCCGGACCCTTCCATATCCTTTGCCAGATCCGCCGCATTCATGGTAAACCCGGTGGTAAACATCTCCGGAAGAACAATCAGATCGGTGTCGGAGGTTACCCCATCCACCGCGATGCCGAACAGCTTCAGGTTGGCGTCGATGTCCTCCCAGGCCTGTTCATTCTGTATCAGTGCGATCTTCAGATCCGGCATAATTTCTCGGCAGCCTCCACCAGCGTTTCATCTTTTTTGGCAAAACAAAACCGCAGCACCTTGTGATCGTCTCCGCCACTGTAGAACACGGAAGGCGGTATGGCGGCCACCCCGTATTCCTCGGTGAGCTGACGGGCGAAGTCAATGTCCGGAGCCTCAGAAATGGACCCGTAGCCAAGCATCTGAAAGTAGGTACCATGACATGGAATCACATCAAATTGGGATTCCGCAATCAGTGAAAGAAATCGGTCCCGTTTTTCCTGGTAAAATTCCCACAGACGCATATAGGCATTACGGTTTTCCAGAAATTCCGCATAGGCCATCTGGATGGGGGTGTTGGCGGCGAACGTCAGAAACTGGTGTATTTTCTGAAACTCTTTGGTTAGCGGTTCAGGCGCCAGACAGTATCCGATTTTCCAGCCTGTCGCATGATACGTTTTTCCAAAGGAGCTGATGACAAAACTCCGATCGGCCAATCCTGGGCGCCGGGCCATGCTTTCGTGTCGGTGCCCGTCAAATACAATGTGCTCATAGACCTCGTCGCTGACAATCAATACCTGAGAGTTGCCCACAATTTCCTCCAGGGCATCCAGGTCGGCATCGAACAGAACGGCCCCAGTGGGATTATGGGGGGAGTTGAAGATCATGAGCCGGGTTTTCGGTGACAGTGCGTCTTGAACGGCCGTCCAGTCAATCTTGTATTGGGGATGGCGCAGCTTGAGAAACACAGGGATGCCGCCGCTCAGGGTGATGGCCGGTTCATAGGAGTCATAGGCAGGCTCAAACAGAATCACCTCATCACCCTGTCGGACCACGGCGGTAATCGCTGCAAATAGCGCTTCGGTGGCACCATGGGACACGGTGATCTCCGTTTCCGGGTCGTACCTGTGGCCGTAAAGGGCCTCCACCTTTTCGGCAATCCGTTCACGCAGTGCGAGCACCCCCTGCATGGGGGCATACTGGTTGTATCCGGCATGCATGTATTTCTCCACCAGAGCAACCAGAGCCTCGGGGACTTGGAAATCGGGGAAGCCCTGGGACAGATTGATGGCACCGTGTTGATTGGCGAGATTGGTCATCTGTGTGAAGATGGTGATACCGGCATCCGGCAGTTTTGACGCAATGTGGATAGCCTGTTCCATGAAACCATTCTTTTCGGAAAAACAGCGTTTGCTGCATTCCGGAATAGTGAAGTGAGGTGAGCCTGGTCATTTCACCCCATGGTCAGGTTCCGATTTTTTCGGGCATTCCGGGTGTTGTCGAAACACGCGTGTGGCCTCGGGTCCTCCTCGGCAGGTCCCGGGCAGGCGGGATCACGTTTTTAGAACGAATTGAAGCTTGGCGGAGCCGATTTCGATAACGTCGAATTCCTTGAGCATCACCGATTCTTTGACGGCACTCCCGTTCACTTTCGGTTTGGCCATCCCCTCGACGTAGCTCAATGAATAACCATTGGGTCGTTTGCTGATGGTGGCAGAGGTCTGGCCCACCATCAACCCGCTGACAACCAGATCGGAAGAGGCGCTCTTTCCGATTTTAAATAACTTCTTCTTGATTTCCACTTCCCCCTCGCCACCGCCAAGGTAAGACAGGACACCGATCGGTTCACCCGCCATGTCTTGTGTGCTGTCGGCAGGTGTTTTTCCCATTTTTTCGACCATTTTGCGGTACTGGCCCGTGTCCATGACCATGGTTTGATCCATTCCTCCGGGAGATGCACTGGGGGCGGCCGGCTGAGCCTCGTCTTCCGCATAGGTAAATACAAGTACGTGCTTCCCAATCAACACTTCATCATGATGCTGCAGCCAGTGGGAATTGACGGGTTCATTATTGACGAAAGAGCCGTTTTTGCTCTGCAAATCGGTAAGCAAATAGCCATCCCCAACGGAGTCGATTTTCGCGTGATGCCCGGAGACGGCCAGGTTCTCGATGACCACATCGTTGGCCTCCATCCGGCCGATGGTCAAACTTTTTCCCTGGGCCAAGGTGTACTCTCCAACGATGTTGTCTTTGAATTTGAGCGTTAATGTCGGCATAGGATTGTTCCTCTTTCGTTATGGTCTTTCCCTGTGGTCCCTTGTATAATTTATATATATTTCTCCAGGTATTGAATCATTCGACGGGCGACCCTGGTGCGCAGTTTCGTGATCCCTCCACGCTTCTTGATGTCTTTAATCCTCAACACAACTACGGTCACATTATCGTGGCCGCCCCTTCCGTTGGCCATGTCGATGAGTTTCTGGCAGGCCGCAGCGGAGGACTGCTGCTCCACGACCTCCAGTATCTCTTCGGGCGATACCAGATCACTGAGGCCGTCGGAGCTAATGACGAGGATGTCGTCCCTGAAAATCGGCACCTCGCACACATCCGGTCGAACAGAGTCTTCCACCCCCATGGCCCGGGTCAACAAAAATTTGACATCGTCGCCCAGTTTTTCGGCAGTGGCCGGATCGATGGCGGTTTGCTCCGTGATCACGTTATGCGTGACCGACAAAAGTTCGATCGTACTGTCATGAATAAGATATATCGGGCTGTCGCCGACGTTGGCGGCGATAACTGTCTGTTCCGTCAAATACGCGGCGGACACTGTTGATCCCATGCCGCGGTAGGCGTCATTGCTTTGCGCAATTTGATGAACGCCTTTATTGGCCAGATGGATACTCGCGAGAAGATGATTCGCTTCTTTGGAGAGTGTACTGTCTGTGGGTTCGGTATTGGCTTGGGAGGTGTTGCCGTGAACCTCTTTGATGTAAACCCGGACGGTCTCGACGACCAATTCGCTGGCCACCTCGCCGGCCCGGTGCCCTCCCATTCCGTCTGCGACCATGTACAACCCGAGGTCGTCGACGACGAACAGGCTGTCCTCGTTGCTCTTCCGTTTCCTGCCAACGTCGGTTATACCTGCCGATTCGATGACAATCATGATCCGGGCTTCACGTTATCATTTGAAGGTTGTCGCAGCTTGTAGGAATGACTTTAGATCCGCAAAAGATGGCGCACCACAGAATGCACACATCCAAAGGCTAAGACCATTTTCTAAATCATAATGGAATGCCAGGTCAAGAAATTATCTCCGGCGTTATCCCTTGGGTGTCCCTTCCGTTGCGCGTTTTGCGGCGATAAGATCTATTTTTTCCCCGAGAGTCCGCAAGTGCCCGGCCATCTGTGCGGCATCCTGGTACCGCTTATCACGGTCCTTTTCGAGCGCCTTGTCGACGATAAAGATGAGCGGTTTGATCAATTTCGGCTGGTGCCGCTTGGGATTGGGATGAGGGACATTCATAATCTGGTGCATCAGCGCCGCCGGATTGTCCCCCGTAAAGGGGAGGACGCCCGTCAAGAGTTGATAGAGCATGGTGCCCAGGGAAAAAATATCGGATCGTCCATCGACCTTTTGTCCCGCAATCTGCTCCGGTGACATGTAATACGGCGTCCCCTTAACGACACCGGTCTGGGTCTGGGAGGTTGCGGTGATCCGGGCGATCCCGAAATCGGTGATTTTGACCACGCCGTTATTTAACAGCATAATGTTTGCCGGCTTGATGTCCCGGTGAACGATCCCCTTTTGATGGGCATAGTGGAGTGCATCGGCGATGTCGCCGACATACTCGATCACTTTTCGTGGCGGCAGCAGGTTTTTCGGTTTCGTATAACGCTCCAGGTCGTGGCCTTCCAGATACTCCATGGCGATGTAGGCCAGATCCTGCTCATCGCCGGCGTCGTAAATCGTCACGATGTTGGGATGGGATAAGGTTCCGGCGCTTTCCGCTTCTCGAAAGAATTTTTCCTTATATTCACTGATGTCTTCCGGATCGAAGTCCTCGGGAAACTGAAATGTTTTGATGGCGGTGGTCCGGTGAATCCGGGGGTCCTCGCCGAGGTAAACAATGCCCATGGCCCCCTTGCCCAGCTGTTTCATGATTTCGTAACGACCCAGGGTCGGGCGGGTATCCGTGCCGGTGGCCATCAGCCCATCGCCGCTGGATTTCCCCCCGAGCAACCCATCGCCGAATACCATGGTCTCGCTGGCCTGGATCAGCTTTTTCTTCCGTTCCGTCACATCTTTGAATTTCGAGTCCACCTCCTCGATGTGCTCGTATACCGCCGCTGCCTTGTTGAATTGCCGTTTACGTTCAAAATCGAGGGCCAGCGTGTAGAGGATTCCCTTCATCTCGGTGTCCACCGGGACCTTTCGAAATTTGTCGAATGCCATATCGAGCATTCCCTGGCTCTGAAAGGAAAGGCCCAGCATGCGATTGGTCTCGGCCGATTCCTCTTCGACCTTTTCCTTTCGGGTTTCCGTGACAAAGAAACGGAGACTGACCACGCCGATGTATCCCAGGATCAGTTGTATCAGGGGATAGGTGATTTGGACCCACAGTCCGTTGGACACGAACATATAGGTGGAGCCTCCAAGGAGTATCAGAAACAGGGCGACGAAGGTGATTCCGGAAAACATGGCCTTCAGACGCGGCAGGAGAAGGATAATGACCAGACCCATGACCAATATCAATGCCAGCTCCCCTGTGGCGCTCCATAGAGGCTGCTCCACAAATCTCTGGTTTAGAATTGCCCAGAGCGCGTTGGCAGACCATTCCCCAAGCGGCATGGTGGGATCCACAGGCGTACTGAGGGGATTCCCAAATCCGGATGCCGAGGTTGTCACCAGGACGATTTTGTTCCGAAAAACGGAGGCCGGCACCTTGTCGTTGATGACATCGAAATAGGAGTATTGCTTGAAGGATCCCCGCGGCCCCTTGAAACTGATCAGCTGCTCCGAATAAAAGGTGGTGGGAATTTCGATGGTTCCCAGGGTTACGCTGAAACCCACTTCCGCTCGCAGTTGAAGGGATTTCAGGTTTAAGAAGGTCGCCGCCAGCCGTAATGTGTACGAGGGGATATAAAGACCCCGGTATTGATACAGCAGTCGCTCCCGACGAGCCGTTCCGTCCATATCATAGGCGAGATTGATATGGCCGACGCCCCTTGAGGTTTGCATAAACGCCGGGATCGGCATGATCACCTCAGTCCCGATCGGCACCTGAAATCCCTCCGGATTGGACACATTTCGGATCGCCTGGTCGGCAATGGCATCCACGGGCGGATCTTCCGACACAACCATCGTGCCTTCCTTGAAAACCACCGGAAGCACGACGCTTCCGGATGCCCCTAATGCCTCTGCGAGCTTCCCGTCGTTATCGAGTCGCTGCTGGGACGCCAATACCGCCTGGAGGATCGGATCGAAAGGCGCGCCCGGCGATTCGATTGAGGCGGAGCGGATGATCTGTTCGAGGCTGCGAAGCTCTTCCAGCCCGGAACTCTCTTCGGGCTCGCTGAAGACAAAATTAAGCCCGATGACTCTAGGCTTTCCGGCACTGATTTTATCGATGCCCTCTGCAATCAGGGATCGAGGCCAGGGCCATCGACCGAGCTTTTCAATGGAATCGTCATCGATGTCGACCATGACGATCTCGCTAGGTGACTCGGGTTCACTTCGAAGGCCCATCATGATGTCGTAGAGTTTCAAATCCAGTGCATCCAGAAAGCCGACGCGAACGAGACCCAGCCATAGAAACACCAGCGTAATGACCAGTCCCAGAATAAGAGTTGGATGCCGCTTCAGAAAACCCATGACGGTTCCCCCGTGTTCTTCGTTGAAACGGTGCCGAATTCTGAGTCGTTTCCCCGGAATGTTAAGAGATAGCGGCAGGGAGATGAACACGACCCGGAAAACTGCTTATTTTCTTTGTGAGGCCGCTTTACTCGAGGACGGTCCATGAGATGCAACCGCTTTGAATTTAAATATTCCCCGCTGCTAGCAGCGCGGGATAAAATCAGATTGGGTTAAGATCCATATTAAAGCGAAAGGGCGGTGCTTCAGCCGTATAGCTGAAGCAAAAATGTCATAATACCCTGCAGCTGGCTGCGGGGGTAGAAATTTTAGCCTTTCGTCCTATGAGCGACATCGTCGCGTTTCATAAAATCGTTGCACGATTTTATTTTGGAATGCGTTTTGAAAATCAATCAGGAACTGGATGTAAGAATATATGTAAAATAATTCGAACCTTGCGGATTTGTCAACCGGCATCTGAAGGTGAGACCAACGCCTGTCAGATCCGGGGCGTTGCCACTGTAGGGGAGCACCGGTGGGGAAAGGCAACACCGTGTCTTCCCCTGCCCGGGGTCATCCGCCCGTGGCGGCGCCGGAGGTGATTCGAGCAAATCCGCCTCCGGCGTGTGGGTAAACCCGCCTAGGGCGGACAAGCCCTGGTTGACTTCACCGCCGGGCTGTGATGAATGGGAATATAGTGTTGTGTTCCGTAAGTTCTTGCCAAGAAAAGTGGGTGGTTACTCCCAATTGTGGGACTCGAACGAGCAAAAATTCGAAGCACGAAATACGAAATTCGTGCTTTGTAGATCGAATCCTTAGGATCAACCCAAAGAAGGGCCGTATCTTTTTTCCCGAAACTTGTGGGACATGACGCTAGAAAACTTGCGAGGCAATATCATGACGTACACACCGATCGGCCCCCTGTTTACAGACCTGTATGAGCTGACGATGGCCGCCGGGTATCATGCCCGGAACATGTCGGCTGAAGCAACCTTTTCCCTTTTTGTCCGGGACTGCGCTGAGCGCAATTTTTTTGTTACCGGCGGTCTTGAGGATGTTCTCAGAGAACTTGCAATGATGAGGTTTTCCGAAGACGACCTGGCGTATCTGGAGTCGACCGGACTTTTTGGTACAGACTTTCTGTCCCATCTGAAAGAGATGCGCTTTACCGGGGAGGTCCGGGCCATGCCGGAAGGGACCATCTTCTTTCCGGACGAACCGATTCTGGAGGTGACCGCTCCGATCATCGAGGCCCAGATCGTTGAGACATTCCTGTTGAATACAGTGGGTTTTCAATCCTTGATCGCCTCAAAGGCGGCCCGGTGTGTTCATGCCGCCGCCGGTCGGCCCCTCATCGACTTTTCCTTGCGTCGCACACAGGGGCGGGATGGCGGACTGAAAGTGGCCCGAAGTACCTATCTGGCCGGATTTGCAGCGACCAGCAATGTCCTGGCCGGTCAGCGCTACGGCATCCCGGTCTCGGGAACCATGGCCCACTCCTTTGTTCAAACATTCCCGGAAGAAGAAGCCGCTTATGTCTCATTCGCCGAGACGTTTCCGGAAAATTCCGTATTCCTCATCGACACCTACGATACAGTGGAAGGAGCGCGTCTTGCGGCCCGTGTCGGCAAGGCCATGAGAAAAAACGGGGCGTCCCTGAAAGGGGTGCGCCTGGACAGTGGAGACATGGCCGCATTGAGCCGTCAGGTCCGCCGTATACTGGACCGGGCCGGCCTGTCCGACGTCCAGATTTATGCCAGCAGCGGCTTTGATGAATTCAAGATTTCAGAAGTGCTGGCCGGAAATGCCCCCATCGATGCGTTCGGGGTAGGGACCAAAATGGGCGTTTCGGCGGATGCTCCGTATCTGGATATCGTTTATAAATTGGTGCGCTTCGCCGGGCGGGATGTCCGAAAGTTAAGCCCGGGAAAGGTGACGCTGTCCGGACGGAAGCAGGTGTTTCGCCAATCGAACCCCAACGGCGGTTATCGGGCGGATACCATCGGGCTGGCGGACGAACAACTGGAAGGATGTATCCCCTTGCTGCGGACCGTCATGTCGAATGGTGAGATAACCGATTCGCCGCCGTCGCTGGAACGTATACGGAACCGATTCCGGAAGAACTTTTCCGAACTGGGAGAAGAATACAAATTGCTGGATAAGAAGAAAACGTATCCGGTGGGGATCAGCGAAGAACTGCAAAAAATACAGGAACAATAGGATCCAAGGTTTACCCGCCTATGGCGGCGCCGTAGGCGACCATGGATTCAAGGATTCAAGGGTCCGAGGGGCCAAGCGGAATGTTAAACAGCACAGAGCAAAAAACCAGAACAACAGTGGTAGAATTATCGGAATCGGTATCGACTGCGAAGATAAACAGCCTGTATCGATTCCGATGCCGATAGCTAACCCGACCCCGAGCATGGCAGGATCCAAAGTTTTTTCACTTGACCCCTTGGCTCCTTGAACCCTTTTTTATCTACATTCCGAGGTAAGCCTTGCGGATGTCTTCGTTGGATAGGAGATTGGCGGCGGTGTCGCTCATGGTGACCCGACCGGTTTCCATGACATATCCCCGGTGTGCCACCTTCAGGGCCTGGTTGGCGTTCTGCTCCACGAGGAAGATCGTGGTCTTGCTTTCTTCGTTGATCTTGCTGATAATTTCAAAAATCCGCTTGACCACCAGCGGCGCCAGTCCCAGTGACGGCTCGTCCATGAGCAGAAGCCGCGGCTTTGCCATAAGGGCCCGGGATATGGCCAGCATTTGCTGCTCACCGCCGCTGAGCGTCCCACCGGCCTGATTCCGTCGTTCGGCCAGAATCGGAAACAACTCGAAGATATACTCCACGTCCTGACGGATACCGTCCCGATCGGTCCGCAAAAATGCACCCATGTCGAGATTCTCCATCACGGTCAAATAGGGGAAGATACGACGGCCTTCCGGGACCTGACTGATGCCGAGGGCGACAATCTGATTCGGTGACATGTCGTGTATCGGCTTGCCCATAAATAGAATTTCACCGGACCGGGGGGGGACCACACCGCAGATAGACATCAGCGTGGTCGTTTTACCGGCCCCATTGGCCCCGATCAGAGTGATAATTTCTCCTTCGGAGACCCGGATGTCGATGCCCTTGAGAGCCTGGATATTGCCGTAGTAGGCTTTGATGTTTCGGAGTTCAAGCATCCGATTCTTCTCCAAGGTATGCCTTGATGACTGCCGGATCGGATTTGATCTCTTCGGGTGTCCCCTCGGCTATCTTCTTCCCGTAATCCACCACAAAGATCCGGTCGGACAAGCTCATGACCAGCTTCATGTCATGTTCGATGAGCAGAATGGAGATTCCCTCCGTGTCGCGGATCTTTTCGATGAGATCATCCAGTTCTTTTGTCTCCCGGGTATTCATACCGGCCGCCGGTTCATCCAGCAGTAGAACAAACGGCTCGGTGGCCATGGCTCTGGCGATCTCCAACCGGCGCTGGGCGCCGTACGGCAGATTCTTGGCATAGTCGTTGACATATTGGGCAAGTCCGATTTTTTCAAGGATGGCATAGCTCTCGTCCACCACCCGCTGCTCTTCATCCCGGGTGGCACGGTTGCGGAATACAGCTCCCGCGACACCAGCGGACATGCGGCAGTGGCGGCCGATCATCACGTTCTCGAGTACCGTCATATTCTGAAATAGACGGATGTTCTGGAAGGTTCGGGCCAGGCCCTGCTCGGTGACCAGATTCGGTTTGAGGCCATTGAGCCGAATGCTCTTGTCCTTCCCCGGCGGTGAGATAGCCATATCTCCTTCCGTGGGGGAATAGATGCCGGTGATGCAGTTGAAAAAGGTGGTCTTTCCGGCGCCGTTGGGACCGATCAGTGCAACGACCTCCCCCCGGCGGACATCCAGATCGATCCGATCGAGGGCCCTCAGCCCTCCAAACACCTTGCTCAAACCGCTGACGGTCAAGATCTGTTTTCCGAAATCAGGCATTGCCGTCCGATTTTCCTTTGAACTGGTAGCTCCGGTGCACCGATGTAATGATGCCGCCGGGTCGGAACACCATCATGGTGACCAGAATGGCGCCGAACAGCAGCATCCGATATTGAGAAAATTCACGCAGATACTCGGGAAGCAGTTTGATGACCAGGGCACCGATTATTACCCCGATGATTGATCCCATACCGCCCAGGACCACGCAGCACAGAATAATGACCGACTCCCAGATGGTGAAACTGGCCGGATTGATGAAGGTGGTCTGCGCGGCAAACACCACACCTCCCATCCCGGCCCAGGTGGCGCCAAGGGCAAACGCGGTGAGCTTGGTCTTGGTTTTGTCGATGCCCATGGCCTGGCAGGCGACTTCGTCCTCCCGAAGGGCGATCCAGGCCCTGCCAAGCCTGGAGTTCTCCAGGCGATTGACCACAAAGATGGTAAAAATCGTTAACGCGATCATGATAAAGTAGACGAACCGGACGGTTTCCGTCAGGGTCATATCGATCCCAAAAAAGGACGGGCGCGGAATGTTGGCGATGCCGCTGGGACCGAACGAAAACTCGTTCCAGTTCTCAAGGATGAGCCGGATGATTTCTCCAAAGCCGAGGGTCACGATGGCCAGATAGTCTCCACGGAGCCGAAGCACCGGGAACCCTAGCAGGATGCCGAACAGCGCGCCTAAGGCCGCGCCGATGGGAAGCACCACCCAAAAAGTGAGCCCGAAGTGGTAGTTGAGCAAGGCATAGGCATAAGCGCCCACCGCATAAAAGGCCACATACCCCAGGTCCAGAAGGCCGGCAAGACCGACCACGATGTTCAGTCCCAGTGCAATGATCACATAGATCAGTGCCGTGATCATGATGTTGGTCTGATAGAGGGAAAATGCAAAGGGGTAGACAAGTGCCAAAATAGCAATTGTGGCGAAGGCCGGATAGGAGATACGACGGTCCTGGATTAACCGCTGCACCAACGGCAGCGTGTCTTCCCCGGTCTCTTTCCGTTTGACCCCCATCTCCTTCCGGCGCATGAGATATCGCCAGATAAAGGAGAACACAAAGGTTCCGATCCCGACGTAGAACATCCGCTCCCAACGCCACTCGACGATCTTGTGGATGGTGTTCACGCGGATGACCATGATCGGAAAGGTCAAAAACATGAACCAGATCGAAACCAGGAAAGACTTTTTTACTTCTTCAATAGAAACCATTTGAATTATGGATGAAAAAACGGCGGACAAGCCGTTTGCCCTTTGAGCGACAACGTCGCGTTTCATAAAATCGTTACACGATTTTATTTATACTTTTTCCGTTTCACTGCGGCCCAAAATGCCGGCCGGCCGGAAGATTAGAATCAGGACCAGAAACAGGAACGCAAACACGTCTTCGTAATCACTGGAGACGTACCCGGTAAAAAAAGACTCGGTCCATCCCAGGACCAGGCTGCCGAGCACCGCCCCGGGAATGCTGCCGATACCCCCGAGGACGGCCGCCACAAACGCTTTAATACCGGCGATAAACCCGATGTAGTAATTCAACTGTCCGATATGCGACGCGATAAGCACCCCGCCAATGGCGGCCGTGGCGGACCCGACAATGAACGTTACCGAAATGACCCGGTTGACATCGATGCCCACCAGCGATGCCATCATCTTGTCCTGGGCGGTGGCCCGCATGGCTTTTCCGATCCGGGTGAATTTGATCAGAAATGTCAGAGCCGCCATGACCGCTGCCGTAACGACGAATATCAACAGTTCCGATGTGCGGATGATGTGGGAGTATGGTTCCAGGAATGCGAACTCGGGAATCAGGTTCGGAAACGGGAGAAAGTCGGATGTCTGGGCCAGGAGCACATAATTTTGCAGAAACAGGGACATGCCGATGGCACTGATCAGCGCCGACAATCGCGGTGCATTCCGCAACGGCTTATAGGCGATCTTCTCGATGGTGTAGCCGTATGCGGCTGAATAGATCACCGCGACAACCGAGGCGATGACGATGATGGCCAGTGTGTTCCATCCCAGCAGGGTCAATACACTGGATACGATCAGCGCCGTAAACGCCCCGATCATGTAGATTTCCCCATGGGCGAAATTAATCAGCTCGATAATCCCATAGACCATGGTGTAGCCCAGTGCGATCAGGGCGTAGATACTCCCCCGGGTCAACCCCCCGAGGAAGAGTTCAAGAAAGTATTCCATGTGGGTGCCACATCGTGTTTTGCCGGGCGCCTCGATACTTCCCGGCTATGAATAAAACAGGGGGCCGGCAACGGTTGCCTGCCCCCTGGCCGATTCAATTGATCCGTTTTTCTTTGTCGGCTGGTTCGTTATTCCTTAATCTCAACGTACTGGCCCTTCTGGACCTGATACATGGCAAAGCCGACGCCAATGGCATCCCCGCGCTCATCGAAACGGATAATTCCCAGCGGGGTTCCGACAAACTCGGACCGCAGCGTACTGGTGATTTTGTCGAAATCGGTGGAATTGCTTTTTTCGATGGCATTGAGCAGTGCCAGGGCCGCGGCATAGGCGTTCAGGAAGAACGCTCCCGGGTCTTCCCCATACTTTTTCCGATGCCGCTCGATGGCCTCAATGGCCATGGGATTCTTTGTGGTGTCCACGGGCCCGGTGGCATAAACGCCTTCGGCGTATTCCTTTGCGACCTTGATGAAGGTGTCATCTTTGACGCCGTCGTCGGAAATGAAATAGGTGTCCATCCCTTTCTTTCGCATCTGGGTCACGATTTTGGAGGCCTCCGGATGGTAGCCGCCGAAAATAACCCCGTCGGCACCGGAATTCTTGACTTTTTGTACCACTGCCGAATAGTCCACCGCTCCGGGCGTGATGCCTTCATACAGAACCACTTCCGCTCTGGCATCCTGTTCCAGGAAGCCTTTGGCAAATTCGGCAAGCCCCTTGCCATAGTCTCCCTTGTCGTGTAACACGGCGATTTTCTTCAGGTTCAGATTCGCGAGGGCAAAGTCGACTTCCAGGCGCGCCTGGGCGTCGTCGGATGCAATGGTTCGGAAGAAGTTGGGATAATCCCCGCTTTGGCTCAGTGCAGGATTTGTGGCGGAAGGGGACATCACAGGGATTTTAGCATCCTTATAGATTCCCAGTGCCGCTTTCGTGGCGCCGCTGCAAATGTGGCCGAGGACCACATCGACATTGTCGGCAACCAGCTTGGTAGCGGTATTGGTAGCGATTTCCGGTTTACACACATCGTCTTCGACGATCAGTTCGATTTTTCGACCCGCAACTCCGCCGGAGGCGTTGCGATGCTCGACGACCAGTTCCGCCGCCTTAACCGAGGGAATTCCATATGAAGCCAAGTCGCCGCTATGGGGGCCGGCCACGCCCATGCGGATGGGTTCCTCTGCTTTCATCGGCGGCGCTGCCGGGGCCTGTTTGGCAGTTTCCGCAGGTTTCTCAGCTTCCCCGCAGGACATCAGTAAGCCCCCTGCAAATACCAGGGCCAGTACAACCATCCACGCCATAAAACGCGTTTTTCGAGATTGATGAATCTGCATAGCCTGTCCCTCCCCTATTTAGCGTAAGTTTAGATACAGATTGGCGTTTGAAAAGTCAGTTTATATAACTAAGTTGAGATCGTGGAGTCAAGCTTTAAAAATACCTTGCCGTTCAGATAATATACTTATAATAAAGGATAAAAGTAAGGTTTCAATAATTTTAGGGACGAGAATAGAGACACCTGGTTGGATATTGCGATCATTTGGATGAAGAAAGGAGCAGTTGGCTGTTTTGAAAATCATCGGTCTGGTCGTCAAAGATGATGCCGAGGCAAGGGCCACCGCTGTTACGCTGGCCAAGTGGCTAGAGTCCAAGGGGGTTTCGGTGGTGCAAAAGGAGAGTCTGCTTCCCGGACGCCGCAGACCTGCCAATGACCTCCCAACAGCGCCAGCGGATGTCGATTGCGTCATTGTCCTCGGCGGAGACGGGACCCTCTTAAGCGCTGCCCGCTGGATCGGGGATCAGGAAATACCGATTCTCGGAATAAAATTTGGAGAGGTCGGATTTCTATCTGCGACCACCGGGGATCAGGTCGTAGCGGCAGTGGAGACCATGCTCAGTCAACCCCTTAAGACGGAACCGCGGATGCGCCTTGAGGTGGAGGTCATCCAAAACGGCGAAGAAATTCTCCGGGAGACGGTGCTCAATGATGTGGTCATCAACAAAGGGGCGCTGGCCCGGCTCGCCCACATTGTCACGTCCATCGATGCCCACTATCTGACCACTTACAGTGCCGATGGATTGATTGTCGCCACACCCACCGGCTCTACCGCCTATTCTCTCGCGGCCGGCGGGCCGGTGATCCATCCGGCCGTGCCGGGCATCATCCTGACGCCCATATGCCCGTTTACCCTGACCAACCGGCCGTTGATCGTTCCCGACTCGGTCTGCATTGAATTGAAACTCGACGAACGCTTTGAGGATATCATGCTGACCATGGACGGCCAGTCCGGGTTTGCCATCACCGAGCAGACCATCATCCGGGTCTGCAAAAGCAAGCATCCACTGCAAATGATCACGCTTCCGGGGCAGAAGTATTATGATGTGCTGAAAGCCAAGCTTTCATGGTCGGGGGGCCGCATATAGAAGAGGGAATGTCAGGCCGCCATACGGCGTTCTCGGCGTTTGACGATCCTCGACGTAGTTTGACTACGCCTCCGGTCCTCAAACACCTGCGGCCTTGTCTGACAGCCTGACATTCCCTCTTCTGTATGCGTTTCCCGCCCGAGCTAACGCGCTAAACCCGCTTCTAATTGGGTTGTTCTAAGAAAACATCCGGGTGTGTTATTGTTTCTCCGGTGCTAAAACCCCTGGCGAAGATCCCGAGTCTAATTGCCGTGAGCCTGTCGAATCGGTCGAGGGGCGGCCTTGTCTGACGACCTGACGGTTCCTCTTCTATACACGTATCCCGCTTGAATTGACGCGCTAAGTCTGCTTCTGAACGCATTTTATTCAAGATGAAATAACAAGCAGGCGAAACGCTTTTCGGCCGGAAACGTGACGTCTATGGCATGGGGAATCCGGCAGGCGAAGCCTACCCGAAGCGAAGGGCGGTGCAGTTGACTTTTTAGACCCCTTCCACTATAAATTTTAAAAAGGGTAACAAAATTAGGCAACTATGAGCGGAATCGGTCACGGGAAATAACCTGAAACTGCCAGGTGCCGTCGATGAAGACCTTTCAAAAAAAGAACGTCAAAGTCCAAGCCGCGATCATCTCGGGCGCGATCATTTTGCTGTGTGTTCTGGCCTATCAGATCGGAATTCCATTTTTAAATCTGATCGAGCTGAAGACCATTGATTTGCGGTTTCAGACCCGGGGACAGATCTCACCGGGGCCCGAGGTCGTTCTCGCGGTGATCGATGAGAAAAGCGTGGCCAGAGAGGGCAAGTGGGTCTGGCCTCGAACCAAGATCGCCAACCTGATCCGCAACCTGTCCGATGCCGGCGCCGGCGTAATTGCGTTTGATATCGGGTTCCTTGAGCCGGACGATCAGCGGGTGATTCGCGCCATTGACCAGATTGTGGCAGAAGCGAAGCAGCGTAAAATTTCCGATACGGATATCTATGCCTATCTCGCCAAGCTCAAGGAAATGTCCGACAACGACCGTATCTTGGCCCAGGCGATTGTCCAGTCCAAAGCTCCGGTGGTTCTCGGATATTTTTTCCAGATGGATCCGAAGGTTCTTGAACATATGACGGAAGAAGAAATTTTTCGCCATCAGGAAAATATCGAGGGGTCGGCCTACAAGAGGGTCCGATGGTCATCCCCCGAAGCCCAGGGGGCGGAACTGATCTCTGCCGTGGCCCCCCAGTCGAATATTCCCTTAATTTCCGAATCTACCGAAAAGAGCGGGTTCTTTAATATGTATCCGGATCCGGATGGTGTCGTCCGGTGGATGCCTGCAGTACTCGAATTCAATGAAGTTCTCTATGCCCCCCTTTCGTTGCTGGCGGTCAGCGCTTATAGGGATGCCACCGTTGAATTGGACATTGCCAATCTGGGGGTTGAGAGTATCCGTATCGGATCGTTGCGGATACCGACGGACGAGTATGGCAGAATTCTGATCAACTACCGGGGTCAGAGACAGACCTTCCCGCATGTTCCGGTCACCGATATTCTGAACAACACCGTCCCGCATGAAACCCTTCAGAATAAAATCGTTATCGTCGGTGCCACCGCCGTGGGGATATACGATCTCCGCGTCACGCCCTTTGGGTCTGTGTTTCCGGGGCTGGAAATTCATGCGAACATTGTCGATAGTCTCCTGAGGGGGGACTATCTGTACCAACCGGCCTGGGCGGCCATTTTCGATGTCATGGCCATCCTGCTATTGGGTTCATTTCTTGGATTTGTGCTGGCCCGGGTCGGGATGATTTCCGGAGCCATCGCAGGGGCGGTACTGTTTATCAGTTACATCGTCCTGTGCCAAATATTGTTCAACATCAACGGGTGGGTCCTGAATCTGGTCTACCCCCTTTCGGCTATTCTCTCGGTCTATCTTGCCATTACCGGATACCGGTATCTGGTTGAAACCCGGCAAAAGAAGTTCATCAAAGACGCTTTTTCCACCTACCTGGCACCATCGGTCGTCAAGGACCTGCTCGAATCTCCCGAGCGGCTTGTGCTTGGCGGAGAGGAGCGGATCATCTCGGCGTTTTTCTCCGACGTCGAGGGGTTTACCAGCATTTCGGAAAGCCTGACCCCACGGGAACTCGTCGAGCTGCTGAATGAATTTCTGACCGAAATGACCGATATCATTCTCAAGCATGAAGGAACCGTCGACAAGTTCGAAGGAGATGCCATTATCGCCTTTTTCGGGGCTCCCAACGAGCTTGAAAACCAGCAGGAAGTGGCCTGTATGGCATGTATCGATATGCAGAAACGCCTTGCCGAGCTTCGCGATAAATGGCGAAAAAAGGGCATGCCGGAACTGAGGATGCGCATCGGGATGTGCACCGGTTCGGCCGTCGTCGGAAATATGGGTTCCAAAGACCGGATGGACTACACCATGATGGGAGATACCGTTAACACCGCAGCCCGGCTCGAAGGCGTCAATAAGGTGTACGGCACCTACACCCTGATCTCCGACACCACTTTTCAGGATGCCGGGGACTGGATCCGGGCGAGGGAACTGGATGCGATCAAGGTGGTCGGCAAGGCGGCACCGGTCAAGATCTATGAACTGCTGGGTTACCCGGCCGACCTCGATGACCAGATTATCGAGGCTATAAAGCATTACAGCCGGGGGCTCCAGGCCTATCGCGCGCGTCAATGGGAATCGGCGTTGAAATTTTTCAAATCAGCGCTGGATGTTCGACCCGAAGACTCGCCGAGCCGAACCATGCTGGATCAATGCAAGGCATACCAAACCGATCCCCCGCCTTCGGACTGGGACGGATCATTCTCCATGACATCCAAATAGCCTGAACAGGGGGGCTTGGCACCGGGTTATTGTGCCATTATGGATCGGCCTGTCAATCCCGTGATGGTCGAGCACCCCGTCTTTCCGCCCCAACCGGAGGTTCGTTTAATCAATCGTGTTGTCAGCCGTATTTCCTAAGCCGTATCAGAGAAGATTTCTGACCTATCCATCTTTTCTTCCCCGGGGGGGAATAGTCAGGCCGTTCTTTCAGGGTCCCCTTGGGCCCCCGAAAGGGGTTGCACCCATGGCTGAAAAATGGATAAAATAGCCGTCAACACAAGGTCGTGAGATACCGGCGGTGACGGGAACCCCGATATGAGCGATCCTTACCGGAGGTATTATGGCGCCGAAGACCGTGATTGTCGTTTTAACCGTGTTGTGCCTGACGCTGCTTCAAGGGTGCGGGCCCAAAGTGATGCCACCCGCACAGCTGAACTCGCCGGAGTACCACGTTAAAAACGGAAACACGCTCATTAAAAGCGGCAAACTCCAGGACGCCTTTGCCGAATTCAAATGGGCTCAGGGATTGGACCCCACCTATTCACCGGCCTATACCGGCATGGGTCTGGTGTATGGACTCCAGGGCGAGTTCGAAAAGGGCCTGAGCACCTTGGCGCCGGCAATGGAATATGCCCGTACCGACGCCCAAAAAATTGATGTCCATGTTGGCTATATGAGATTTTACCTCACCGGACAGGACCGTATCGATCCGGACTGGCTGTGGATCGTCCATCAACATTACGAAAAAGCGGTTACCATCGATCCGAAATCACCCCGGCCCTATTTCTATATGGGGCAGGCCTATATACCGGCCTTGGAATTTCCATCGGCGTTGGCAGAATTTCGACGGGTCATCGATCTCAACAAAAACTATCGGGAAGATGCCGAAAGGGAGTACAAGAACTTAAAACGCATCGAAGCAGCCGGGCCGAAGACGGAAGTGGGGAGAAAAATCGCGATTCAACGCACCATCACCCGGGCCGACGCGGCGGCCTTATTGATGGCAGAGCTTCCCTTCGACGAGAAGTTTCGGCAACACGCCGCCGGGTTGCCGAATCACCGGCAACCGCGTCCCTCTGCGAAAGACATCGCGAATCATCCCTTCATGGCAGACATCAACGCTGTCATCGCGCTGGACCTCAATGGCCTCAAACAGTTTTCCGACAATTCATTCCGACCGGACCTGCCGATGACCCGGGCCAATTTTGCCATGGCGATCGAAGACCTGCTCATCCGGGTGACCCGGGATGAGAAACTGGCCACCCGGTTTGTCGGAGCGCCTTCCCCCTTCCCGGATCTCAGAAACGATCGTGCCTACTTCAATGCCGTTATGGTCGTTACGGAACGGGACATGATGGGAAACGTAAATTCCCAAACCAATAACTTCGAACCGATGGAACCGATTTCCGGAGTGGATGCCCTCTCTACCGTCCACTCTTTCAGAACCTTTCTCGAACAGGGCTAACCCGAAAACTGCATGAAATCTTTTCAGAACTTGGCCATAAAAGCGGCCATTTGGTGCAATTTCCGGGCTATACCGAAGACCCGGCCGGCTGTCTATTAGCGGCTCATCGGCCTTCGTTGGCTGGGTCGCGGCTCTCCCGTACGTCCTGCAAAGAATATGGAGGGGCTCCCATGAAGATCGGGTTGGCGTTAGGCGGTGGCGGGGTTCGGGGACTGGCCCATGTGGCGGTTCTGGAAACCTTGGATGAACTTGGCCTTCGTCCGAGCGTCATCGCAGGGACCAGTATCGGCTCCATCATCGGGGCACTCTATGCCAGCGGCATGTCCGGCAAAGAGATCCGGGTTGAAGTTGGAAAACATATTATCCTGGACCGGGATGACTGGCATAATATCATTGAAAAGCGTGAGCATCTCTGGAAATGGGTCGAAGGGTTTTCCCTCAATTTTTCCCGGGGCGGGCTGATCAGTGTCAGAGGGTTTCTGGAATCCATGCTCCAGGAGGTCAAGGCAAGTCGCTTCGAAGATCTTGATATCCCGTTGCTGGTGGTCGCGGCGGATTACTGGAAGGCCGAAGAGGTCATCTTTGAAACCGGAGAATTGCTGCCGGCCATTATGGCCAGTATGGCGGTGCCGGGAGTATTCTCGCCCGTGTCGATCGATGACCGGGTTCTTGTGGATGGGGGCGTGGTGAACCTGGTTCCATTCGATCTGCTTCTCGAACGGACTGAATTTACCATTGCGGTGGACGTGAGTCGGGCGCGGGGTCCCGGCCCGGGTGAGGATGAGATCCCGAATGCCCTGGAATGTATTCTCGGCACCTTCAACATTATGCAGAAGGCAGCTCTTGACGAACGGATGGAACTCCGGAAACCGGATCTCTTTATCCAGCCTGAGATCCGCAATGTTCGCATGCTGGAGTTCGGCAAAATCGAAGAAGTACTTCGCCAGGCGGCCCCCGCTATTGAGGCAATGAAGCTGGATCTTCAGAAGCGGCTTATCGCTTAGAAGGTGCAATGTCCAGGCTAGTCTTCCAGAAACGATTCGATCTTTTCTTGCAGCACTTTCTCGGATCGCTGTCCCACCACTTTTACAACCTGTTCGCCATCCCTGATAAAAAATAACAGCGGCACGGCATAAATATCGTAGTCATCAATGGCATCTTCGCTGACCCAATAAACAGGGAAGGTCACCTTCAAGCGGTCCACAATCGGTTGCATGGCTTTCGGCCCACTGTCATCAAGGCTGATTCCGACGACTCGCAGTCCGCGATCTTTGTATTTTTTATAGAGGCGGTCCAATATGGGCAATTCCTTGCGGCAGGGTTTGCACCAGGCGGCCATGGCAACGATCAGATATCTGCCGTTTGTACCCTTCATGAGGGATTCGAATTCATCTTCGGAAAGCCGCCCCACCTTATTTTGGGTGTCCCCATAGGCAACGACCGATATGCAGCACACCAGGGCGGTTATCAGAAGGACCGTGATCCGTTTGTTGTTCATGGCAATACTTTCAGTCAAGTTCAGGGAGACGTTCATGAACGCTCCGGGTGAAAGAGATACGCCAGAGAGTTTAGGTTGCACGTCGCTTCCATGCAAAGAAGCTGGGACAGGGAATGTAGCATCACAATGGCGTTTTTGTCTGCATCCTCTGAACTGATGCTGGTGATTCGTGCATACAAACCCTCGTTGACCTGCTTGACCTGGGCGTAGTGGCGTTCCATTGTCTTCATCACATCGGCGGGGGGGTTCGAGCTGTCACCATTGAAATAGTCCCTCAGTAGAAACATGGAGACTGCCCGAAACGTGGTTTCCTCCCCGGTTGAAAAGGGTAGATGAAATCGGGCCATTGGCTTAAAGATATCCAGGACCGGGCACCCGCTGGTAGCCATGATGATTCCGAAAATGGAGGTTATGGCTTCCATCAGGTTGGTTTTTTTCATGTAGACACGCTCCGGAGTTCGGCAACGTACCTTGCATTCTTCGATAGAAATTCTGTTTTTGAATTCTTCAACGATTTCCGAGATGTTGACTGCGATCGGGCAGTAGGTATGAGATATCACATCCACCGGGCAGCACTCGCACTGCTTGTAGGTCAGGACGGTCCACTTCGGCTTCGACTCTATGTTAAAGGGAATGATCGAAAAGGTGTGCGGATCTAGACGGATTTTAAATTGTTTTTCAAAATCGTCGCCACACCGCAGATCGTAGATGATCAGATACGTCGATTCACTCATCTTTCAAATTCTTCGCCGTGCTTTGTCTCCTCCGATGGATGCCACGCCTCAACCAGCAGACCGGTTGCCCAAAATAGGATTCCCCGTCCCGCGTAAGCCGGCGGGGCAGGGAGCTGATGATCCACCTGGATGTGCTTCACAAGACGGTTTATTTTGCCATATTTGTCGGTAGGATAAAAGCTTAAAGTGATCTGATGGCGTGGATGAGATATAACCCTCTGAAACCATATATGTTCTTGTCGTTTCCCCGTTTGAGTTGCTATACACTATACCCATGCCGATTCACGAAAAATATAAACTGGAGCGGATACCCATCGGTATTGGGGGAAAACAGCTGGAACTATACGGTGTGGGCAACTGGGAACGGTTTGTTCAACAGCTCGAACGGGACGGACTGGGCGACCTGTCCGATTTTCCGTTCTGGATAAAATTCTGGGAAGCCTCCTTTGTGCTGACCGATTATCTGCTCAGCCTAAAACTGGATCACCAATCCGCTGTCCTCGAGATTGGAGCGGGCATGGGGGTGGCCGGACTGTTCCTGGGTGCATTCGGACACTCCGTGACCATCACCGATTATGACGATGATGTTCTGGAACTGTTGCAGGTGAACGTTGCACGGAATCGGTTGAACACGGTTTCCGTCCGTAAGCTCGACTGGCTTTGTCCGGATCTCGAGACCCGCTATGATTTGATCTGCGGATCCGAAGTCATCTACAAAGAGATGTTTTTCGATCCCCTCGTGGACCTGTTCCAGGCCTGCCTTCGACCGGCCGGACGGATTGTCCTGGCCCACAATGCACAACATCGGTGCATTGCCCGGTATATTGAGACGCTGCCCGACCGGTACGATATTGGTACTCAGATCAGAACACTGCGGGGGGAATCGGGAACCCATCAAATAATGCTTCACGATATGCGGTCACGGAAGCGCTGAAACGATTTCAGTACAGAAAGCACAGGTCGTCTAATTATGGGTTTACTGCACCACGAAGACCACGAAGGGAACAAAATATAAATGCCCTCTTCTTCGTGACCTTCATGAAGCCCGTGGTAAAAATCTCCCTTCTGGAGCTAAAGATAAGCGTATTCCTGCCACATTCTGGTTAACGATTTATTACGTAATCCAGCAGCAGCCGTCCCGCATTCCGGGCGCCGACGATATTCCGTGCACAGGGGCCGATGCGAAGTTCCGCCAGGGGACCGGAGACAAAAATGTTGCCGCCCCAGTGAAGCTGATCGTCCACCACCGGATATCCACCCTCCGCCGTTCGGAGTGAGAATTCCCGGGATGCCTGGTCGATGAGTGCTCCGGCCGGCCGTCCCGGATCAAATCCGGTGGCGAGAACCACCTGGTCTGCTTCGATGTTGCCGGAATCCAGATCCAGACATAGGCGGCCGCTGGCAAAGCGAACCGCCCGCACATTAGCCTGCTTGAACCGGATTTGCCCGTCTTGTATCGCCGATGTGGCTTGCCCATGGATTTCCACCGGCAGGGTTCCCGGCATCCTCGCCGTATCGATCATCTCCCGGCGGCGATCAAGTCCTGCCGAGAGGAATCCCCTCATGCATTTCGGACCGATCCAACACGGGTCGAAGTCGAAATTGCTCATCCGAAGACCATGGGGAGACAACAGAACCACCGGTGCTGGTGAAGATTGTGCCCGTACCAGAGCGGTCTGAACGGCGGTCAGACCGCCGCCGACCACCACCGTCCGTCCGTCTTGGAATGGCCCTGCCGGATTGAACGTGTTGTCAAAGACATGACGAATGGCCGCCCCATCTGCCCTGGCCCTTCGGGACCAATCCGGCCAGAAAGGGGCTTCGGTCTGCCCGATGCAAAGGAGCGCCCGTTTGGCCTGTAGACGATCATGATCGGTTTCGACCCCCACGCCATTGACAAGCCTTGTCAGAGCCCTTGCCCGACCGTTGATGCGCATCTGGGAAAGCCCTCGGCGGCGGATCACCGAGTCGCAATGACGCTCGAACAGCTCCCGCGATGGGCGATTGTAAGGGGGAATGAAATGGCCGCTGCCGGTAGAGGGCGTGGACTTGGCAAACCGGTAGAGGGACAGGATGTGGATATCCACATTGTGGGTGGCCGGTGAGCGGAGATATTCCATCCCGCAACTTCGAGCATACCGATGCCACAGCTCCAGGGGGCGATCGTGGGGATCCAAGACGCGGATGTCATCCCGGGAAATATCGGTTTCAGCTGTCAGAAGGTTCGACAGATAGGTTCCATGGATACCGCCGCCAATGATCAGCCATTCGATCATCACGACACCTTTAAAGCAAATCGTATTTTCTGTAATAGGTTCTGTATTCTTCCTGAACCAACGGAAAAGGGCGGTAGATTTCGAGGAAAAATTTGAAAGACGCCATTTTCAAATAGGAGTAAACCGGGGTGGCCAGCAGGCTGGCGACTAGAACCCGGACCCAGAAGACATCCATCAGCACAATCACCACCGCCGGAATAATGATGACAAACAGAGTTTCGATCAACAGCCGGGCCAGGAAGAACACCCATGAGGCCCATCGTATCCGGCGGTCTCGGAAAAGCCGAAGAAACAGACCGAATTTCTCGTTGAACGTGCCCCTGGAGATTACCGCCAGCTTGGATGAGTACGAAAAACCGGCCAGGGTCATGGGTAAAAACAAAAACATCATGAACAGCAGCGCCAGGAGGCAAAGCGCCGTGGGATGGGCCTGCCAGACGTTTTGCAGGATGGCATAGTGGAGCAGGGACCATGCTCCGGTCAGGCCGACGATAATAACGACTGCCATCCCGTCCCAGAGGATCTGCTGCCATCGAATGGCCATCAACGATCCGATCAGTCCGAACGAGCCCCGCTCCTGCCGGTGCATCCGGCGCATGTCGCTGGAGGGCCACATGGATATGAGCTGTTTCAGTAGAAACAGACCGGCGATGACCAGAAATGTCCGATAGTCGGACAAAAAACCGATCAACACGTCTGGCAATTCATCAAACACGTATTGGGCGGACTGAACACTGACTTCCTTCAGAGTCTCGGAATTCAGCGCCGACCGGTCCACATGGACAACCTTTTTTAGAAACCGGTCCAGGAGGATCAACGCAAATATCAGCAGGAAGAAGGACTTATAGCGGAAGAGATCCTTTCCGGACTGAACCAGCAGTATGCGAAGCAGTTTCTTCATCTGTTTTCGACGACCGGCGGTTAAAAGCCCATAGTTACCCGTCGGTAAAAGAGGACCATCCGCCAGGCGGCCAGAAGTGCCAGCAGTCCACCCGCTGTGGCAAGACCGAGAAACCCGATGGACTCGCCCAGGGCAATGCCCCGCAAACCGAGCATCAGTGCGGTGCCGCCCAGAACGACCCCGAACAGGTACCCGCACAGTCTCAATTCCCAGACAACTGGAAATGTCGGCGGCCGGCCGTGGACGTGGACATATCGGACCTGATCCGGCACGCGCAGCACCCGGTTAAACAGTACATGATAGGCGAGCCAGGACAGAACAATGGCCCCCGTCACATCCGTCAGCCAGTGACTCAAGGCCATGCTTCTCCCGATCCCCACCGCGAGCGCATAGAAAAGGGCGATGACTCCCCAGCACCAGCCGAATATCCGTTGTCCCCTGGAGTTCCCCGGGGTGCACGCAAACACATACGCCATGGTGAACAGAATCATCGCCTGGGCGGTGTGGCCGCTCGGAAAGGCTCCCCGATAGATCCCTTCGGTCACAAACTGGGGACCGAAGGTAAACCATTCGGTAAACGGCAGACCGCCGTAAATCACGGATTCCGGACGTGCCCGTCCCATGACCCATTTCAGGCTGTGAACGATATAGACGCCTCCGATTATGGCACAGGTCAGGATGAATCCGAGGTTTGGCCGCCAACGCAGCAGCCGCTCGTCTGGTTTCTTCCAGACCAGGTAATAGGCGGCGGTCACGACAATCAAAAAAAGGATGACCGGATCCACGCCGCCAACGGATTCCCCCTCAAATAGAGTTTGCCCCATGACCTGGACCAAAAACGGCCAACGGTGTTCGCCGAGGAACACCGTCCACTCGTAATCCACCCGGGTGCTGAGAATCATGGCGATGGCAGCGCCCGCCATCAGCATCAGCAGGCCCCTGTGTCTCCTTTGTTCGTGCATTGTCCGGCTGCTCCTCCCGGGGTCTAAAAATCGGATTACGGTAGCATAGAAACCCTTCCTCTACAACGCGTTCCAGTGGGCCGGATCCGCCGTACGTGACGTGTCGTCCGTTCCTTCTCGTGGGCATACGGACCCTAAAAAATGCTTGACAGAAATTGGTGGCTGGATATAGTTCACGATATGAACAATAATTTTGGAAATCCATCGGACCAGATTACGGATTATCAGCTGGATCATTTCCAGGAGCTGGTGTCCAAGCTGTTTCAGTGCTGTCAGGAACGGATGCAATATCAGAGCGACCGGTTCCAGTTGCCGGACGCCGAGCTTCGATGCCTGTTGCTCTTTGGCGGCGAGCGGTATCTAACTTCCAAAGGGATTGCCCAAAAAATGAATGTGGTCAAGAGCCGGGTGACCCGTATCATCGAGGGCCTGCTTGAAAAGGGACTGATACAGCGCATCAAGGATCCGGAGGACTCCCGGGTCAATCTGCTCAGTCTGACCCCGATTGGTCAAAAGAAACTGATCGACATCAATAACTTTTTGCGAGACGTGCATTCCGAAGTGCTCGCCCATATCACCCCGGAGCAGCGGCGCCACATGATGGCCTCCCTGGAAATGCTCAAGTCGGCGATGCAGTCCGTTAAGGATATGATGGTGTAATCCCGATCCCACGCCAAGTGATGAGGGGCAGGGCCCCATGGCTTGCCGGTATGTTTTGACATTAAAGGTTCACGATATAAACAAAATATAGCAATAAAATAAACAACTATTTGAAATTATATGAAAATTTAATTTAACAGTATCAACTTAAAGGAGGCGGACAATGGATATGCAAAATATTGAAACCCAGCTTGCCGAGCTCAAGGCGCAGATCGAGCGGGTCGACAAGAAGACCACCGAGAATAAAATTTCGATGGTTGTCTTCAGCGGCGATCTGGACAAGGTTCTGGCGGCGTTTGTCATCGCCACCGGTGCGGTGGCCATGGGGCTGGAGGTGGTCATGTTTTTCACCTTCTGGGGCACCCCGGTGCTCAGAGACAAGGGCAAGAACGCGGGCGGCAAGGACGCCATGGGAAAAATATTCGGCGCCATGCTGCCGAAGGGGACCACCCAGACCAAACTGTCCAAAATGAACATGGGGGGTATGGGCACCGCCATGATGAAACGGCTCATGACCCAGAAAAACGTGGCCTCCCTGGAGCAGATGATGGAAATGGCGGAGCAGCTGGGTGTCTGGATCGTGATCTGCGAAATGTCCATGGATTTGATGGGCTTCAAACGTGAAGAGATGATCGATTATGAACATCTCGGTTACGGCGGCGTGGCCACGTTTCTGGAAGAAGCCAGCAATAGCCGGGTGCAGCTTTTTATCTAAATTTCATGAAATCTTTTCAGTAGAGAATACAAATGAAAACACACTTAAACTAGGAGGAAACCGATGAGCGACGATATCAAAGTGGTGAAAGTCATGGATCTCAAAGGACTGCCGTGCCCCATGCCGGTGGTCAAAGTCAGTAAAGGCATCAAGGAAGTGGAAATGGGAGAGATCATCGAAGCCCAGACCACCGATCCGGGCGCCCTTTCCGACTTTCCGGCCTGGGCCAGGACGAGCGGCAATGAAATTGTCAAAACCGACCAGGAGGGCGAATTCACCCGATTCTATATCAAGCGAACCGCATAAATCGGTGACAGGCCGTCTCGAACAGCATCGAGGCGGCCTGTTTTATCGGTGATCCATTAAAGGGAGGGTTGTTTGCAAACACTCTACTATATTATTCTGATTCCCATGGTCTACCTGGCCGTCGGTGTCTTTATTCTGGGCACGGCCATCCGACTGATTCACATTCTAAGGGACCCCCCCCAGCCAACCACTCTGCAGATCTTCCCGGAGCGTCGACCCGCATGGCTCTGGGCCCTGCACGACACCTTTCTCTTCCCGACCGTCAGAAAGCATCAGCCCGTGCTCTGGTTTTTTTTAATGGGCTTTCACATCCTGCTCCTGCTGCTGCTGGTCGGGCACCTGGAACTGATCGCCGATTTTGCGGTGTTCCAGATCATTCCCCACGACATCTTTCTCGGCAAAGGGTTCGTCGGTCTTTTTCTGGTAGTGTGCCTTCTCTACTTTCTCTTTCGTAGGTTTAAATCGCCGGTCCGGGAACTCTCTGTTCCGGAAGACTACTATCTGCTGATTCTTCTATTTCTGGTTGTCATTTTCGGAAGCGAAATGGACTGGGCCCGTCGCTGGTACGAATACGGGGATATGACCCCGGAGGATTACCGGACGTACCTTTACAGCCTTCTGGTGTTGAAGCCGGAACTGCCTTACGCGGCCACCTTTTCGGGCCACTCCTTCATGCTGGTCCTGCACGTGTTTTTTGCCAATCTGTTTCTGATGGTGTTTCCGTTCAGTCAGCTGATGCATTCCATTCTGGCCTTGCCGATGAACAAGTTGAGAAGAGGGTAACCATGGACGACCAAACCCGCGAGGAGTTGCTCGGGCTCTTCAAAAGTAAATTCAACCGGGCCATGCGATATTATTTGGAAACCTGCACCCGCTGCGGCGTTTGCGCGGAAGCCTGTCACGTCTATGCCTCCACCGGCCAGCTACACCACATTGCGGTCTACCGGCATGAAATCGTCCGCCGCCTGTACAAACGCTACTTCAAAGCACGGGGCAAGTTCTGGCCATCCCTGGGAGAGGCCAGGGAACTGACCGACATGAGCCTGGAAGAGTTGTACGGCGCGGCCTACTCGTGCACAGGTTGCCGCCGATGCATGGTCTACTGCCCGTTCGGGATCGACACCCAGATGCTCATGTCCATTGCCAAGCTGCTGTTGATCGGAGCCAGTGCTGAACCCGAAATTCTGTCCCTGCTGGCGGACACCTCCATTGAAAAAGGAAAGTCGCTGGATCTGTTTAAAGAGAGTTTTATGACCGGGATCCAGCGGCTTGAAGAGGAAGTGGTCAAAGCCTGGCGGGTGGAAGCCGGAGAGACGGCCATCCCGGTCGATGTGGAAGGTGCGGACTTGCTGTATGTGGCCCTGGCCGGTGCCCACTCCATCATACCGGCGGCGGCCGTGTTCAATGCGGCCGGTGAAAACTGGACCCTGAGTTTCTTCGAGGCGGTTAACTTCGGTGCATTTGTGGGGGATCCGACCCGCACCAAGCTGATCCTGGATCGCATTATCGACGAGGCCAAGCGGCTGAAGGTCAAGGAGGTGTGCATCTGTGAATGCGGCACCGCCTTCCGGGTCATGAAGCAACTGGCCGGGAAACAACCCTTTGAGGTCTCCACCATTACCGATGTGCACGCCCGTTATCTCCGGGAAGGGCGCATCCGTCTCGACAAATCCAAATTCGAAGGGCGTATCACCTACCATGACCCCTGTCAGATCGCCCGAAACGGCGGCGTGTTTGACCCCCCAAGATACATTTTAAGCCACCTGACCGACGACTTCCAAGAAATGATCGACGACCCCCGGGTACAACTGGTGCTGCGGCGGGGGCGGCGGGCTGGTGGCTTTGGGCGAGGACACCCTCGATTTCCGGATGCAGTCGGCACGGGTCAAAGCCGAACAGGTTGAAAAAACCGGGGCAAGCATCCTGTCCACGGCCTGTGAAAACTGCCACACCCAGCTCTCCAATCTCAACGACCATTACAAGATGGGTGTGGATGTCCGTTTTCTATCCTCGATGGTCGCCGATGCCCTGGTCCCGAACTGATCAATTGAACCGCATATCATCACCCTAACAAAGGAGGATCCATTATGAGTAGACGGTTTACGACGCTTGCTGTCCTGATGGTGGCCCTGGCCATTTCTCTGCCGGCCTGGGCGACCAACGGCGACAACCTGATCGGTGTCGGTCCGGTGTCCCGGGCCATGGGCGGCGTGGGGGTGGCGGCCCCCCAGGACGCCATCAGCGCGGTGTTTGCCAACCCAGCGGCCATGTGCTTCGGACCCTTTTGCCCGGGCGCCGAAGTAAATTTTGCCGGCACCGCCTTCATGCCGAACGTGTCGGCATCGGTTACTAATTCACTGGGAACATTCAAAGCCGACAGTAAGGACAATGTCTACCCCATCCCGGCCATCGGCCTGTCGGTGCCCATTACCAATGATCCAACCAAGTGGCGGTTCGGCCTGGCTGCCTACGGGGTGACCGGACTGGGCGTCGACTACCGGGGGACCAGTCTCGATGACCCAACCGCTTTTACCCCTCCAGGGGCGCCATTGATCGCAGGGGAATACACCAATCTCCAGATCATGAAGTTCGCCCCGGCCGTGGGCTGGCAGATCAGTCCGAAATGGGCCGTGGGCCTGGCGGTTCATATTGATTACGCGAATCTCGATCTTCGCAACGGATCGTCTCCCGGATACTCCTTCGGCTTTCAACCCGGAATCATCTGGCAGCCAACCGACAATTGGTCGTTTGGTCTCAATTATGTTTCCTCCCAGTCCGTTGACCACACCAATGTCATGGCGACCCCTACCGGCTCCGCCGATCTGACCCTGGAGGCGCCCCAACAAGCCACTGTTGGCGCGGCCTACACCTTTCTTAACGGCCGGTTCCTGGTGGAAGGGAACGCCAAATGGGTCAATTGGGCAAATGCCGATGGTTACAGCGATTTTGGCTGGAAGGACCAGTGGGTGTTTGCGATTGGTGGTCAGTATCAGGTGATCGAAAAGCTCTTTCTGCGCCTCGGCTACAATTTCGGCAATAACCCGGTGGAAGAGAACAACAGTTGGACCGGCACTGACATCATCAACGTTCAGGGAACAGACTTTTTCAGGTACTACTACGAGACGTTCCGGATCATCGGGTTTCCGGCCATCGTTGAGCAGCATTTCACCGCCGGCATCGGCTACCAGTTCACGGAACGCTTCCGGCTCGACCTGGGCTTTATGTATGCCCCGGAGAACACCATTACCGAAACGGGGACGGATATCTACGGGGGACCAGCGACAATTGAAGCGTCGCTCAGTGAAATTGGCGTGGATTTCGGTCTGACCTGGCGATTCTAAAGCCGTATTTTATAGCATCTTCCGATAGAAGGGGACCGGTCCAACTGTCCGGATTCGGAACACTATTCTGATGATTCCGGCAAACCGGAAATCCCACCAACGGCCGATCCCCAGACGCTATGACACGGGGGAAGGGCATACGCCCTTCCCCCGGATTGTTTTTCAGGGCTGTCGAGAAATCTGTTCCTGTATGCACCGATAAACGGGGGATGTCAGACCGGCGGCAGGATTCATCTTTGCAGTGAAAATCCGAGCACCGAACTGTTCTAAGGCTCTGGAAATCACCCTTTCTTTCACCCCCACCGTGCCTCCCCCATCAAGGGGGAGGGCGATTTTTTTCCCTCCCTTGGTGGCTTATGGTGAGCGAAGTCGAACCAGAGGGAGCCAGAGGGAGGGGTATGTTAGACGCTTTACTTATATTTGTTTATAGAACCGCATATTTATAGCAATGGTTATATAGCCATCACCAGGATGGGCCGGGACAGCGGGCTGTCACCGCAGGGAGGCGGCATCCAGGATGCCGGATATCCGGAACGGGATAATCGACGGCCGGGCACCGCCGCCGATCTGTACCTTGCCTGCCATGACATAATCGACGGTATCTTTCTTTTCCATCGTCAGAATCCCTTTGAACACCGCGAGCATGGATGAATACAGGGTGACGGAAACGATCTCAGTGCCGTAGGCGGGAATCTTCCAGTGTTCTCCGCTGACTCCCGAGGCAAAGCGTTTCTCGTTGACCGTCAGGTCGCACGAGATCCCCTCGATTGCCAAGGGCACGGGATTACCATTGATCACCCGGAGGTCCACCCGGAATGTGGACTCAAATCCGGAGATATCCTGAAGCTGGATGCCTACGAAGTGCACCTTCGGGGACTCGACCCGGCCGTTCACTCCGGCGCAACAGACTGTGTCGCATTAGACCCCGACTGGGTTTAATTTTGTTCTTTGATACTTTTGTCTTCGAGACCGATCACATTTTGCGTTAGAGCTTACGCAGAACGGCCCATTTTGGTTGTTACGTGGGGCAC
>Ga0209780_1000168_pt1 | contig 31605 bp, 24 predicted proteins | sample WorMetexBAHAMAS2_FD_187384 | JGI IMG/M metagenome (GOLD analysis project Ga0209780, IMG submission 187384) | Marine gutless worms symbiont microbial communities from Max Planck institute for Marine Microbiology, Germany - Inanidrilus exumae... | ecosystem: Host-associated > Annelida > Digestive...
GTAAGGATGGTGAACAATGTCTATGAATAATTCTATCCTGAGCTCAGTGCTCAGTGCGTACTGGACAAATGAACGGTATCGTTTAGTGCGAGAATGTGATCTTGGAAATTTTTCGTAGGATCTAAGTCTAGAATTATGGGCTGGTAATTTCGGGTAATTTCAGCTAATAAATCCGTTCACAAAGTTGCAGTTATCTCGTGAGTTCGGTAACAGCAGATAATAAGAAAAATACGCGTATGTTTAAAGGAAAATCTGCATAAAAGAAAAACGGAAAACCGCAACAACAACTATACAAAATACAGTGTCTACCACATCACATGGCCATACTAGTGCAGCACTGCTGCCACCCAGCGAGTGTTGACGGCGAGAGCGAGTTTGGCTTGAAAATGCCTATTCACGCCCCTTTTTGGGTGGTTTTTGGGGATTTGACCCCCCTAGAACGATACAATATCAACCAATGTCACAAAAGTTTCATCTACTGGTCATAGCGGTTCCAGCGGTATATTACTTATGCTGGTGTCTGTAGTAATTCCCGAGAAACAGCCTGGACAAAAAAGGTGTGACGAAGAAGCAGAAGAAGAAGAAGAAGAAGAAGAAGAAGAAGAAGAACATGAATTTTTAGGCGTTTTTGACGTCTTTTGAAAGTAACCCCGACATGACTATTTGCAACTTTTTTGATGTCTATGTGTTCATTCTGTTGATGACAGCACACTGATACTAATATTTGATCCATTTTGCCTTTCCTTGTTTCTCAATGGGTCGCCAAAATTCAGCCCTAATCGCTATACATAAGACTAGTGCTGGTAGCATATCTTTTTTATTTTTTAATTCTTGGCTACGATGCTACCGCATCGTCTAATCAGTCGATGGGTTCGGTCAGACTGAATGATTGCCATTTGGCATTTAGCAGATGTGGATGACGGCATCATCAGTAGTTATGGAAACGCCGGACTGCCTTCACGGACTAATGGGACTATTGCCCGGACCGTTCTTTCTGATCTACTCGATATTTAGCGAACGTGAACGTCGCTATATAATATTATTTTGTCGCCCGTCCGTCTGTCGTCTGTAACGTTCGTGCACGTGACCCTACTCAGTCGGTTGAAATTTTCGGCAATGTTACTATGCCATTTGGTACCTTAGCCATCCATTGACATCCACGGAAAATTTTACGGAGATCGTCTCTCCGTTGGGGGTTTAAACGCAGCCAAATATAGCTATTTTGCAGCTATAGAAGGCAATATCTCAGCAACGGTGCAAGATAGAAGGTACGTTTGGAATAGGAAGTCGTACATGAGCTTTCGATTGGTACCAAAATCGGTGACCTTGAATGACCTTATAAACGACGTAATGGCCCTTATTTTGCGTTATTTCACCAAATTCGGTAGCTTTCAGGGCGCATTGCGTAAAAGTGGTTGACGATATACCCAAACTTTCTACGACAGAAATGTAGCCTAAAGCATAGTTTTTAGCGATATATCACTTACGATGATACCATATACATGATATCGACAGTTTAGAATCATAGGGGTGCAACTCCCAATTTTTAGCTATCAAAGGCCATATCTTAGAAATGGTGCAAGATAGGAGGTAAGTTAGGATTATTAATCACTACTAATAGGGCGTCGTATATGAGCTTTCGATTGGTACCAAAATCGGTGACCTTGAATGACCTTAAACGGCGAAATGACCCTTATATTGCATTATTTCACCGAGTCATCGCGACTGAGATTACATACTTATTGACGGAGACGTTACGATGATGTAAAATTTTACTCGACAGATAGCGACGAACGAAGTGATCGTCAACATCAGGTCGTCCAAGACGAGGAGACTAGGTGTCGGGCCGTCGAAAATTATGTCCGATTCTTGTGGAAGACCTTTGTGATAGTAGACAAAGCCGTCGTCGTTGAAGTCGTTGAAAATGGGCTGCCATTCCGAACAAACAGAACCAGACTCGGTGAATGGGCGGTCGAAGTAGTGCGCCGGTTCGAGCACTGTCGATCAGTTTAAAACGAACAACGTTTTCACTAGCCGTTCCGCCGCGCTGAGTAAATATGCTGACGAATGTAATAGCGGTAACATGTCGTCGCTGTTGTTGTCACCGTCCGAATGCGAAAATCGCCGCGCGTCGTTTCTACTTATACGTGCGTACGTAAACAAAGCCAGGGAGCCGGGCCTTCGGCCCCCGGGCTGGCACCTCCACCCCGGGAAAGAGAAGGGAGAAAAGAAGGGAAATGTTTTGTTACACAATTTCAGTTATCATCATCGTGTTATATTGACACATACAAGAACGATATTGTCGACCTGGTATGCAATCACCAAGTTCACGCTACTGCGACATTTGTACATTAAAGCAGTGTACACAAAAGGCAAAATTGACGGCTTCTTTTGCAACGAATGATGTCCGAGCGAATTTTCGAAACTATCAATCCGAGTTCGCAGTACAACTGCAAGTTCTCGATATGAACGACGTATTTTTATTATCGTATACATTTGATATCAAACACGTTTCATCGCGAAAATTCCGATCTGTGTTGTAAGCGAACAACATGTTCGGCGTGATGGTTTAATGTTCAGGTGCAAGAGGATAGTAGTTATGCAATGCATGCAGTTCGAGCGAATAGTCCAACTCCAACTCTGAGAGGAATGCCACGTCTCCGTCGACGTCCACCGCTCGAAAATCGAATTTATCCGGTCCGCTAATATAGCGAATATTACCACACGGTAATTCAGATCTCTATTTTGTCCGTGCGTCGGTAGAGCGCATACGAGTTCCTATTAACTTTCCATCGTAGGCCTACCGTACGTATATTAGTATTTTGCACCGTTTCTGGGTTATTGCGAGATATCAGTCGAAAAAAGCCGATTTAAACCTATTGTTATTCGTACAACAGAAAAACCACATTTCAACTGCTATAAAGCGTCTCGCGGGTCTCTTGGTGATAGCTGAGTCTCTTGTCTCTACGAGTACTGTAATTGATGTCCTTATTGGCCGACGTCAGTTTCCGTGCGTCAGTCTGTAAGACTGTAACACGAGTGGATTGTGGCAAACGGCTAAACCGATCGACCTTGTACGACGATCTAATACAGTGCCTAATGATCAGCCTGGGAGACATAGGAGTTGATAGTCTTGTAGTGGGGTAAGACTATTAATTCGGGACTCGGCTATGTCTCCCAGGTTGATCCTTGGGCACTATACTAGATCGACGCTCCAGTCACATCAAAATTAGGGGTAGTTGAGGGAAAAGGGCATTATGCCCAGGCTACGATCGGCCACCTTAGTGCCTGCTGGTGCTGAGTTCTTGTTTGTATGTGCTAAGGTTGACGTCTGTTCGTATCTTTTGTTTTTGTACGTTTTATACGATTTCTTTTTGTCGAATCTGTTACGAACCACAGCTACAAAAATTGCTACACTATCGACCGCTGCGCAACGGAATAACTGTTGCTCTGTTTGCGCTAATATTTGACTATTTCCAATGGAAGTGGACAAAAATGTGCCACGGCTAGAAGTATAAAAAATACAAAGGGGATAGGAGAGGGAAAGTCCCATTGTTAGATCGAGGTCGAGATCCAATTTTGGGGGTTGTTCGGCCTACTGAAAAGCGTTGGGAGTCAGTGCTGCGGGCTTTACGCAGCAAACAAATCAATAACGGCTGCAATGCTGCCGACCGGTCGGTGTCTCATTACACTGTCCCCGTGAAAAATCCACCCACAAAAATTTGGACCACTTGTTAACAAATCATATTGAAATCTCTACGTGTCTTTCTTATAACTGCATTTCATTATCAATGCGGCATTGTTTAACTGCTTCCAATCAGTGGTTTCTCAGTCATATATACATACGTGTGTCCATGCCATGCATATGGATTTTCTTTTTCAGAGATGTCAGCTGAGGCACATACGTATTATGTGTTTTGACGTGATTTTTTCGTCAAAAAGTTCCTTTAAAATTGCTATCACCTACAGGCAAAGTACAGTGCACAGTCCAAAAGTTGGTGCTGCGCTCGTTCTTCGAAAGTTATAGGCCTACGTTATTATATACAGATAAGCTGAAGCACGTACGCGACCGTACACGTAACGTAAAAAGTATAAAGACTATTTATATTTTATCGTCTATATGTTGCAAGACAATATTCCAGTACCTATTTGTACTGGCAAAACACACTGAGTATGTTTGACTTGATATTGACTTGAAAATTTGCCATCCTGAAATATATTTTCCTCACTGTGAACTAATTGGATTTTTAAACGAAATATTAAAGAACTTAATACACAAAAGGCTTGTGTGTTAATGCCAGCGATATAGCCACAAAACCTATTCACGAAAATACGGCCAGGCGAGGCGTTAGACGACCAATTAGTCAATCAACAAAATCCACAAGAACAACTAATCGATCATCGACCAACTGCAGACAAGTTCGCAATAGCACAAAATACTACACACCAGCTACGTACACGAGAGCTAACGATAATAGTGAAGACTGAAGAGAGACTGTAGCAGTTCGTTGAAGAGTCGACAGTAATCGAATTCTAGACTAGGTCTGTCACAGAAAGATCACACTCACAGCGCCGGCGACAGCAAAACCGAAAGGTCTCTCTAAACGTCGACTGCAGCGGCAGCAGCGGCTGAAACGCATACTACTCACAGTGCAACGGAAAAATAGAAAGAACGCAAAGGACACGCCAGATAGCACTCCTAGATACAGCAGCGACGGATTCAGGTGGACTATCTGAGTCTATCTCACATCGGCGAGTTTGCTTGCACTGCAGTGGATGCTTACTCCACTCGCGGCCCATATAGGCCCAACGAAAGTTTGCACCGATTTCCCGGGATATGTCCATGACATACGGCCGACTGCTGATGAACTCAGAATGTCGGCATAAGAGAACTACGATCGTAACGCTTAAGACAGTCGCAGAACATGCATGTTTTCAGCACGCTTTGGCTTCTTGTTAGCCTACGTGGGTTGCGTTTAGGCCCACACGTTTGTGTCGGGGTAGGGCCAAGTGGTAAACTTAAAACTAGACACAGTCAAAGTCAAATCTAATAAGTAAATACTTCATTTCTATTGGGGCCGTTTATTCCTTGTACTCAGTCCATTTTAGGCAATTTATTGCACTGCCTAATAGTCACGAAATTACTTCATGTTCGCTGCCCTTCATAAAACTACAATCTGTAAGGATTTCACGACGTCTCGCGAGCAGCCAAGTGAACCGGTGTCCCCGTTAACCCTCAGGAGCTAATCTCGACGGAGGAAAGAGCGTGTTAAAGTACGAGGGAGATGGCGGCAGCGGTGGTGTTGACGGTGCAAAATACGCTGCCGATAAGCGACTCGTCGTTCAGAGGTCCGTCTCGCCGTAGAGAGCGGCCGAAAATGATCGGTAGTCGAGAGCACCGTGCGGTGCGTCGCGCCCTGCGTACGGAGCCATCCTACGTACGCAGTACTCGGCTTGGTCGGGCGGCAGTTCGCGACGCAGGATCTCTGCCGTGATGAACGGCTGCATGCACCAACACACAGTAATTATTCGCACTACTATGTACTAGTCACATAGTAATATTATTCATTCTATAATTAAGTAAGTAATAGTACGCAAGTAATTATTATACTATTGTATTATTGTACTTGGTTGCGGTTTGACAACTTATAATAAAGATTTGATGATGATGATCATGATGACGTGTTCTTATAGTCATCCGTCTCAATTGCAAACGTTTTGTTAATGACGCTGGCAGCTTAACAAAATAGCCAACTAAAGTGTTCGTAGTGTGGACTATACCGAATGTTCTATTTGTATTCTATTCGGATCAAATAGTAGGCCGAATAATGTGTTCATATTCGGCCGAATTATAGCTCCAAGCCTTCAATAATTCTTACTTGGCCGAATACTATTTCCCCCTATTTGGTACAGCCCTATTATCATTATCATAAATAATACACTACGTAGGCTACGAGATAAATATGATACTACTAAGACTGATGTCACACCTGCAATTTTATCGCGCGATTTTGTCGCGCAACTTTATCGCGCGACAAAATCGCAAGTGTGACATGTAGTGTTGCACACTGCAACTTTGTCGCATAAACAAGAATTGACCAATCAGCGTTCACCGCCTTTTCGCGACAAAGTTGCACAAAATACAGCGCTGCTCTAATGGGCAAAGGATTTGCGCGACTGTTCAGTTCAGTTCAGTCTGGATACTTGTAAACGGCGCCGAAATCGCTTAAAAAGTCACAACAGCGCCGGACGATGGCATACGACACATCTGCTGCCAGCAGATTAGTGCCGGAACAGATGGGCCTTCAGCTGACGCTTAAATGCGTGAAGGCTGAGTTCTGACTGTTGACAAGTTGCGCGACACGCCACGTCACATTTGCGATTTTGTCGCGCGATAAAGTTGCGCGACAAAATCTCGCGATAAAATTGCAGGTGTGACATCGGTCTAAGTGCATAGAAAAACTTCTATTAATCTGCTATTTACCGACCACTTTAATGGTCCAAGTAGAGCACTCGGTCCGGTGTGTCTGGAAAGTAACGTTTGAATTAAATGTTCTTTGATCTAGATATTTGCCATGCTGGCTAATCTTGACCCTTTCTAGGTCAAGTGCAAAAATCAAGGTCGCAGGTCAGAGTTCACTGACAATTACAAAGGATAAACATGTTTCCCTTCGGAGGTGTGTATACTTTACGACGAGACGTGTTTTTGGTAGTTTGTCGAGTTCTTTATGCAAAGTGGGTGGAAAGGGTACTCTAGTGTCTTTCTAGGCCGACAGTATAAATCTTAGAAAGTTAACAGACACAAAATCGGTGTTAGTATAGTAGTTTGCGTATGAGACTGCGACTATATGTGGTTGACGCGTGTGTGAACTTTGAACTGACCTTGTCTCCGGCCAGGATGCGGAACGACGCCATGACCTGCTCGGCAGTGTCCGCCGTGTCAGTAGCCTCGCGAGTCATGAAGTCGAGGAACGCCTCGAACGTCACGTAGCCGAAATTGTTAGGATCAACCGCTGACATAATGCGATGAAAGTCAATCTCGCCCTATATACACATCAATTTACCCATACTCACAAATCATTAACCCATATGCCGCATGCCTATACTCTGATTAAACTTCAAGGTCTTAGGCTATAGGTCTACAGTTACGGTGAAAATACAGAACACAGCGACGCTAACTGCATGTTTGTCTAAGCTAATTCAATCTAAAACGGATTTATAAAAAGCCGATGTCATAAAATGAATTATAAGCGCTGGATGAAATTGAACCGTACTAGATGTCGTAGGCCTGGAAACCAAACAAGTATCCGACCGCATAATACTAGGACAGAAATATACGCTGGTCGCATCGCATGCTGCCCCCTGGTGAGTCATGTTGAGTATGCGTCGACAGGACAGACAGACAGACGGACGCCAGACGCGGCCAGCGTACTAAACCGCAAACCGACATACCTGCCGGTCGTCTTTGATGTTGTATCCGAGCGAGATGAGGCAAGACTTGAACTCCTTCGGGTCGAGTCTTCTCGAGCGCGACTTGTCGAAGTGCAGGAACGACCTGCGGAACTCTTCCAGCTGCTGGTTGCTGATACCCTTCGAATCGCGCGTCAGGATCTGAGCACAACATCAACACTCATTGAGTGCAAGTTATCTTGACTTCGACCATTTGTGCCAGCGATTCGACTTAATTTAACGATGCTCAAAAGTCAAAAGTGCTGCATTAAAACCGATTAAGTCTTCGCATACACGAAATAAAACCCAAGCGTCTCCATATCCTACACAATGTCTGCATTCTCTATGGCATAAACTGTCAATTAAGCTTATATACGACTATAGGCTATATCTCTCGCAATCATGATCGACGTGTATACATGCCTGGATTTCGACTTCGTTGATGCATCTGGTGACCGTCGTCAGCAACTGCTCCCAGCCAACGCGAAGTGTCTGAGTACGACCACATAATTTCACAGTTGCAATGCAAAGACCGTTGTTGGATATCTGATTAAAAAAGTTAAAGGTACTGCCTGAGGCATCGGGACGTATTTATCTTTGTTAAGTGTCTGACAGTACAATGTATAAATTCTAAAAAAATGTCGTGCAAAAGTTAAGTGGCGTTGGAAACACAACTCACCTAGGCTAACTCCTAAAAACAAAACTGACAATAGCAAGTAAGAATCACTTTAGCTGATACTACGGCGTCAATAAATCCTATGGACAAGTCTTTGCAAGACATATTCGTATTTTGCATTACGCGTAACAAAACCTAATAAGCACCACGGATGTAGCCGAAAGCGGTTCTCTAATTGACATCATCTCTGGATGTTGGTTCATTGTGCTTGATAGCTTTATTTTATGTTGGCGTGCATGGTGCCATGCTGGCGGAACGGGATGGGTGTCGGAGTTGCGTACACAATGAGTTGGCGGTTTCTGTAACGACTCTAGGCAACTTGTTTACACCCTCGTCCCGCTGTCACCAAGCAGTGTAATTTGGTACCAGTCAATAGGCGGCGACGCTCTGCGGCACGGAAGGTAACCGTCGGTATAACATTGTAACGGCTAAGCGTTACTGCACAAACGTAAGTGGTCTAACCACGGATTGATTACTGCAACACTGTTCTTGCTGGTGCACAAAGGACAGTAACGGAAAAGTTACAGCGTGTGTTGAACGCTGCTGCGCGTGTCGTCACCGGCACTTGGAAGTGGCCTGGGTCAAATACTGCATGATGAACTTCACTGGCTCGACGTCCCCAACCGGATGTTTTTCAAGCTTGCAGTGACAGTTTACCGGTGTCTGAACGGCTGTGCACCGCCGTACCTGTCGGACTACTGCGTTCCGGCCGCCGGTGTCGACACTCGGCAGCACCTGCGTTCCGCCAACCGTCAACTGCTTGCAGTACCTCGCTACCGGCTCAACACTTACGGCCGTCGGGCCTTTTCAGTTGCCGGCCCCAAAGTCTGGAACTCTCTTGCAGATTCATCCGGGACCCGACCATCGATGCAGACAGTTTCAGACGTTTGCTTAAAACGTACCTGTTCGCTCGATACTAGTGCATTCAGCGCGTTAGAGGTTCTGGACGATAACCGCGCTCTATAAATTTACTTACTTACTTACTTACTTACTTATATACTTACCTACGTTCTCGAGACTTAAAATTAGAGATGAGCACACCGCCTGCACTTCACTTGAAGTATGGCACCGTTTTTAACCTTTTACTTACTCAGTCTTATTTTATGTTATGCGCTTTGCTAAAAAACGAGCAAATGGCTGAGTGACAATTAATGATGAACACGGCGAACAAATGCGGCATAACAGCTGACCTCCATCGTGTACGGCGTGTGTCGGTTGTCGAATATCATCGCCTCGTGGATGTCCTGGTTGTAGCGTTCGAGTTCGTCCATGTTCGGTCTGAACGCGGCCACTTCCTTGTCGAGCGCGTACAGCCGAGACAGGTTGTCCTCGAGCTTGCCGCGCTGCATGCTGGCCGTGGCGACGGCGTCCAGGTGACGTTCGATCCACTGGCCGACGACGTTCGCCTTCTGCGCGAAGGCGCGACGCAGCCGTTCGTTGTTCTGCTGTCGCATCAGCTCGTTGCGCAGCACCGTATCGCGGTCGGGCACCAGCTGCTTCACCTCGTGCCACTTGTTCGCCAGATCCTGCACGGCACGCCAGTCACTTAATCTGGCAGAAGAGTACGCAAAACTTGTAAACGTTTACTAAACGTTTACACGCAATATGACGGCCATTGACAAAACGCAGATGGTTCTCAATCACGATAACAGCATTATAGCAAATAACGGTCAGCAGCCGTTACATGCTATAAAGCTGTTATCGATCGAGAACCATCTGCGTTTTGCCAGCACATGTAACATCAGTTCGGCAACCTTCAAAGAAGTTCATTCATCCGATTATCGCTTAATTTCGCATTAAGTCGCAATAGTCTCGAGTTTAATCTACTACTGATTGCTTTAGTTGATTTCGTAAACGTTTACACGATAGTCATCATGTATAAATGTGCGCACGCGCGCACCGCCACATCCTCCCTATGGTTTGGTCTAGTGCTACCGGCGTTGGTCATGTCAACAAAGCTACTCTACGTCAAGCCGGGTTGGTGCTGATATTGGTGACCGTTCCCGAGTACACCCTTCTTGAAGAAGATACGCCCGCGAACGGTCACCCAGAGGCTTCTTAGTATGTAAACATCCACTCGGGTAAGCGTAGGTCTTGCGTCGCACCAGCTACATGCATGTGTCACAGACTTTGGTATAGATCTATCCGCGGGCACCGCCTTACCCAATGGCCTATAAAGGGCGATAAGCTCCCCGTTTAAAATCCTAAGTGTACAGCACTCCTTACTTATACCTTTACGCCGCACAGTGCAAGCATGTAGTCGACACGGCGTTGATTCTATTCTTCCCTGGACATATACAGCTAGTACGCTAATCCCCCCTGTGTATGCGTAGAGTCTACATTGGGTAGCATGCAAATTTTATGCAAGGCCCTAAGAGCCGTAAGGCCAACAGTCGGGATTTGATTTTGGGGGAAAGCAGCTATGGGTCTCGAGAGTGAGTGGGAACTGAGGTTTTGCCCCGTACCCGGGCCTCCCACGGGTTTCCCCGCGTTCTCGATACTCGTGATGGCCTCTCCTGGCACTTTTGTACTCATTTGTCCATAGTTGCGAATGTGAAGTTCGAACTTTAGGAACTTCATTCTGGTCTTGAAGTTTATAAACTTCGCTTTACGGCAAAGAAAGTAAAGTTCAAATAAGTAGTGGAGAAGTAGTTTTAAAAAGACCAAACAGCAGTTTGTTGGCAGGTAAACGACAAGCGACTGGCGCACCTGTCCGGTGATGTACGAGTACGGGTTCTCGTGGCCAATGGAGATGCCGTACTGTTGGCAGATTCGCTGCACCTCCTGTATGAGCGCCATGATCGCGCCGAACTCCTTGTCCGCTTCGCCGATCGTCATCTTGAATTGTTCGTGGGCGTCGACAAGACGCTGCGGGCCACATGCATCAAGCGGTCAGTAAGTCACACGCCTTCCAGCAACTCAATAATACTCAAACCTTGTTAGCACGACGGACAAACGATTAACTGGATACTACTTGCCCTGTACGGGCTCCTGAGCTGTAATGCGACGTGACTCATTTGTTACGTACTTACTTCTTTACTTCCGTTTCCAAGCCGGAGGTCGTAAAAGGCGACCAAACCTGGCCTTAGATTTTTGTGTTTATTTCGTGCTATAGTATATTTTGTTATGGATGCACGTTAGCTTTTGTTCCGTGAAATTTAGGTTTTCAGTATTAAGCCTAAAGATTGACTGGAAAGAACGTCTCTGAAATGACCTATTTTATGTCTGTCGGGACGTTGTGAAAACCTTCACTAAATCAATCAATCGACTGGATACTAAGATCGTTTCAAGGAAACCTACAGCAGGCCGAGAATGCCTCCGCAAAAACGAGGTCGAGGAGACCTTTCGGCAGATTTTTTTCGCACTATAAAGTTGTTACTGTAGGTTACTGTTTCAGTTGTAACTGTATATTTTCACCCTATATAGACACAATGCGATTGATGTATCGAGAGTGCCAGTGTGCATCAATTAACAAACCAATGTCCGTAAGTCGCTCCATTTCGTCAGTTTCTTCCAGTTAAGACTACGAAACCATACAATCCGCTATAGCTGAGGAACAAGTATGCATTATGCCTATTGAAATATCTACATAGAAAAAGTGCACTTATATGTTGTACAGCCTACAACAACGTTGGACATTTTATTGACGTTATGAGAATTCGACTTAGCGAATGTCACACTGATGTCTATGACATGCCAACAAAATACCTGTATTTCCTCAACAGTATGGACGATGAACATGTCAACCAAATCTTCTTTTGCTCCATCCATCCAGTTACTGAATGGCTGAAAATAACAATACAATGAAACAAACATTTCAAAGAAATTAACGACACTATGCAACATGTTTAAAACTCTCATATTAAGAACGTAAAATACAATGTTAGTATGTTACTAAGCAACAGTATAACAGCCATTGCTAGTCTGCTAACAGTTACTAATAAAATGTCTCATAAAAATCGCCGTAATAGCCATCATTTTTATTTCGTCTCCTTTAGGTGCGCAAACTATTGCGACCAGTATGTCTGTATGTCTGCTGTCTGTCTGTCTGTCCGTTCGCATTTTTCAAAAACCACATGTCCAAAGTTCACCAAATTCTCCATGTATGTTACCTGTGACCGTGCCTCGGTCCTCCTTGTGAATGACGCGATTTGACATCATGTTTTCACATAATGGAGCGAATGGGACAGAATTAAGGACGACCCGTATGTTTCATCAAATTCGCCAGACGGTACCACCTGGGGCCAAGTCGCTGTATAAGATTGCAGGCTTTTATTTAGCTGCATCGTCAAACGGACAGAACAAGATGCAGTCGGAAACGGCAGACTTCGCCCCGGGTGCCGCCATCTGGCAAACTCGACCAAACAACGCTGTCCGACGTTCGACTGGTGCCGCCACCTGGCAAACGCGACGAAACTTGCGTGTTATCTTTGATTCTGGCCCATTCCCTCCATTATGTGAAAACATGGCGTCGTCCACAAACAGGAACGACATAACACATTGCATTGCCGTCAGAGGAGGACCAAGCAACGTCACGTGTAACACGCAGAGAAAATTTGGTGAAATCTGGACATGTGGTTTTCTATATATGGGTGCAGACAGAAAGACAGATAGACAAACAGACATACACGCTGATCGCAACACTTCGCCCGCCTATGGTGGACGAAGTAAAATATTAATCTGAACAATAACGTTTAAATAATTGTTGTCAAACGCATGTCATTCGGACACGAACGCTGACGTTGAGTCACAGGCCGAGTGTATTCACTCACCGCTGCTCTTCGGGCGAATTCCTGCTGCAGATGATCAATCTTTTCCAGAATTTGTTCCGCTTCCTGACAACCACAACGTTCAACCGCGTAACTTTCACGCTATACGCTGCGACGACAAATGGAAATGTTGCGCAACGACTACGAATTAGATTACAAACGATGGTTTCTAGGCCAATAATCAACACAGGCTAAGGCGCTAAACTATGTATTCAAAAGCTGTCAAGACCACGTGGCGATCACTTATTAGTAAGTTGGTAACAGAAAGTGCATCTTAATAACAACTGAACGTAGCAAGAATTCTGCCTAGATGCATAAATATGCCATGCAGGGTGGGAGAGTGTGACCATTCAAACTTTAAAAATAGTCCTTTAATTATTCGGTTCCAGACATTTATTTATAGGAAGATATTTAGAAACCTCTTTAGGAGATTTTTCGAAGTCGCCTCACATTGTGGCGCCTCAAAAACAGATTTACAGCTTATTTATAGCATACACTGAAGTGCATCACAACTTCCGCAAGTTGACAGTCTCGATAAGAAATTACGACGTTGATCTCTGTTGGTTGAACATGAAGAGCAAGCTGCTAGACGTACAAGAAGGGCGTTGCGTCGTTGCTGACTGAGCGTGCCGAACAGATCCCACTGATCGCAAATTCTCTGGCACCGAGCGTTCACCGTCTTTACATCATGGTAGCCAAGTGAGCTGAACCAATCAACAAACTAACATCATTACTGGGGAGTTTCGTCTCTTACTCTTTCATGCGCATGAACGTGACGATTTTATCTTGACTGCTGAACGAAAGTAGTTGGCAATTAGCACTGTATCAGTTTGGTTGACGCCAACTAGGTAGTTACAAGTGACAGTGTTTGGAAATAAGATCAACTACAGACGATGGGACGCGTCCAAATGTGATGGTCGCTAAAGGTACTTGTCTTCTGAAAAAAAATGAAGAAGTCCCTAAAACAAGTGGATTTTCGATCTGTGATGCAATTCCTTGTTTGCGTGTGATGAGTCCTTATTTCAGGGTTCTCTATGAAACTTTTGGGATGTTGCCCCTGAAACATATTGGGGAAGGTATCTCAAAATAAGATCGGCGTTATAACGTAGCGTTAGTGCGAAAAACAACTGCGCTGATTACCGTCGGCTCGTAGAATGGGCTACCGCAAGAAATTGCTCGGCCAAGACAAGACGGTGCAACACAATACAGTATTACTGCAATCTGTAAGACAGAAAAACTAACTCCGAATTCCCAGACGACCATGAAACAAAATCGTACATCGTAGACCACGACATTGCAAGCCAGACGCTTAATCAGAGTTTACAGCATAACGAGCTTACAGTGTAAGTTACTAAATATGCTATTCGACAGTGACGACGGTGGAACGACGATATGTGAAAAGCCTATACTGACTTGAGTTCGTGTGCGATGGCGGCAATTTGTTCGACTCGTTCCTGATGAGTGGCGAGGTCGCCTTCGAACGCCTCGTGTCGTTGCTTCATTGCCTACATCAGCAGCAGCAGCAGCAGCAGCAGCCGAATTTATGTATGTGTCTCAGCCAGTAGCATCATTATATGGTGGGTCAAATAAATGCACCCCATCTTTTTCACTCTTTAGACTTATGGTGTTAGTAACAATAAACATGTGATAAAACAGTGGTTTACTTGTGTTTAAGATAACCATGAACAGTAATGTGTAATCAAGTTGATTTTACTATTATAATGTTAAATATTTTATGGTACAGTAGCAGAAGCCGGGATGACTCATTATTGTCTTTTACAACGTGCAAAATGACTTCGCTTTAAAAATCATGACTATTATTTAAGAAGATGTTAAAGTCCACTTTTACACCCTGTTTCACAGCAAATTTCTTCAACATTTTCTTAGCACCCCGCTTTTTTCTGTTCTCAAGTATTAAATTAAAATATTATTATCTTTACTGATTGTACCAGTGTCCAGCTTGGCGAAAAGTATGACGTGGTGTATAGAATATTTAATCGATAGAGTATTTAATGATAGTATTGTGCTTGTATGCCACATTCAAATCTGACATAATAAACTTTAGTGGCATAGACTGTAGCACAATTCGTTGAGAAACAACAGGGGTGCAGTTTTTGACCCACCTGTACACATGCTTGTGAAACAACAATATTTTGTCTTAAGTTTGTGCTATCATTAGGTAGGCTATAGACATATTAATTATTGTACAGACACATTGCTGCTATGGGGGTTTGTTTGTCATATTACCATCACCACTACCATTTCAATTCTATTTCTAGCCAATGTTTTCCAGCTAAACTTGGGTTAATTATCTTCCTCCACGTGTTCTTGAAAAAAACATTTGGCTATAAGTGGCACAAGTTTTTACATGCCGGATAATGATCCTTCTTGTCACCCAACCAAGAGCTTCAAAGCACTGAAGGAAACTCGACCATTCAGTTTCATATCATCGTCTGTCATCGCCTGACTTCTAATTTCGTCAAACGACTCTTATTTATCCCCTTGTTTCCTTAATCTTGTGTTTCTGCATCAGTAACGCACTTTTGAACTTTATTAGTCGACTGTTTTCGTAGCCAGCATGTCTGACGAAGTCACCCGTTTGTTCAACTTACTTACTTACTTACTTACGGCACAAACGAATCCAGCGAATGAAGCGTCGACAAGGCAACTTTCACAACCGCAGCTAACGAGGGGAACAACTTTGCTACAGAATTCATGTTACAGTCTATACGAAATTTGCATTACCTCCAACCTACTTGGTTGACTGCTAGCTTACTTTATACTAGGCAAGTATCCCTGACGTATCTTGAACACAAAAGATAGCCAACTAAACGGACGAAGTCAGAAGGAGAAGAAAGCAACCCAAAGTGAAGAGCATACTGAGAAGCAGAAGAGTGCGTTCAGGAGGCCATGCACGTATATGAGTAACAACCGGACACTAAGGCCAGCTCACGAATTACAATTGGAATGATTTTGTAAGGGACCGAGGCAGGGAGGCCAAGACAAACATGGAGAAAATGAAGAAGTACATGTGGTTACAAACGAGCTGAGGGAACTGGAACTCAGCTGGGACGATGTGCATGCAGCAGCTGAGGGAAGACAGCGATGGCGTCACGGACGCGGGATAAATCAAAGATCATAGTTACCTTGAGGTCACTGAGACGACATTTCTTGAAGTCCTGGGCCTGCAGCATGTCCTCTTTGCCTCGCGCCCACGCCTCGTGTATGTCGCACTTCAACTTGAACTTCGCCGCCAGATGATCCAAACGTTCCAGCCTAAAGTTGGCCGACACATTTCGAAGTACAGGCTTAGCAAAACAACAGGTCAGCCAAATAATTACGTAGGCCTCTCTGCTGTTTAATTAAAACAACGTCAATATAGAACTAGAAAAGACTAGCACTCACAAAAGCGCCACGACCCACGCCGGCAATGTTTTTGTGCACCGTATCCCTGACCTTCTGACTCCGAAATAAATTAATTTCCAGGATTCATGGTGAACCATGTCTACGTCAAGTTTGGTGATCCTATCTTCATCGGTTTTTGAGATATCGTGTGGAAAAAAAACAAACAAACAGGCAAACGGACAGACAAACAGACAGACAGACAGACAGATGCCGCTGAACATCCTACCCTCTCGACTGCCGTAGGCGTGGGTCAAAATTTATTCAATGCATTTCATCGGCAAAGATTTATAGCCCTTACTAAACAAAGTTTCCAGTATTTGTTTTATGTTGCTACGCAGCAAAATTTTCACTATCGATATGTCTTCTGAATAACCTTTGCAGTTCCGCGAGCAGCCATTCTTCAAAGCCTTTCTCGGCATTTTCTAATCCTTTCCAGGCGTTTGCAATATCCTACAACACACAATATTTTTTATACACTGATAAGTGGTAAGTCGTCATCATCGTCAATATAATCGCATGAATTGTGTGTATAGAGATATTTAGTCAGCTAATTATCGTAAAGCGTGATGGCATTTGAAGATGTTACCGTAGTTCCGGCATATATCTTTACGTTCGTTATTTTGTTATTTGTAAGCAGCTAAGCACGAGAAGCGTATCAGCTTAGAAATACCGCTATAATATATCGGTTGTAAACTGCTAACGAAAAAAATCGTATCTCAGGCATCAGACAAACGGCAAAACGCATATTGATGTCGGCGCACCGCAGAATGAGTTTAGCAGACATCACACACAACTATACTAAGAGAACCTATACTCGTACATCACTGAACAGGTGCGCAAGTCACTTGGGTGCCCGTGACAGAAAGTGATATATTGCCTATCGCCAAGGGGACGGTGTTGTGTAAGGGGAAATCGGATTTGAATGTGGAATTGGGGTAGCGGCGACGCCGACGTCCAGTGAGAGGCTGGAGTGGGCGGAGCCACGAGAAATAGTATAGCGCATGAACGAATGCGAGACTTGGCTCGAGATAGCGAGTAGCGACGGACGCTTGGGAGGACGGCGCGTCGAGCGACGTCGGATGAGTGTTTTTCTTGTAAATAAATGTACAGTGGGAATAGTAAAAACTGATGTGTTACGTTCGGTAAAAGACAGCTACCTAAGGCAGAACGAGAAGCCCTAAACAATAAAGACAACCGCACGCTGACGACGCACCGACAACCACGACGACGAAGGCACCATGCATCCTCCCCGTTCCGTAACAGATCGGGTGTGAATCGTGTATCACACTACTTACTAACCGACACCATCTTTCCCTCTGTTGGCATATACGCCGGTCGATTGCTGAGTCGCAGTCGGGTCTGTAGCGTGTTGAACGTCGCTTCCAGTTTCGCCTTCTCGTCGACTTTGGGCGGCTTGTGAGCGCGGCAGTAGTCGCGGAACTCGGCCAGCTTGCGGCGCGTACCGGGCACCGTGTTGTCGGTTGTCCTGTTCTCCAGCCACGGGCGCGTCCGACGAATCCACTCCAACAACTGTCGCCAAGCCACATACACACTCAGCATCACGATGAAGTAACTCGACTCGACGTCATAAGTGAAATAAGTAATCAAGTCTATAACACTCGTATCACAGAAACGCCACCACGGCGCCGGATGTTGTTCGTTGTCATTGCCCGGAAAGATTACGATGGAGATGTATAAAAGCGTCGTAAAAACAGTGACATGTCATTGTCTAAAATACCTTATAATCTTCCGAACAGAGGCTAACATTGAAACTTGGCATACTTTAGAAAGGTCACCATCATAAAACAGAAATTAAGGATGTTTTCGACAATTTAAAATAATAAAATGTCACCTTTGACACATACATAAGACAGTTGTGTTATGTATTATTTTCGTAGTAAAGCCTAACTATAAGTGCGTTTACGTGGCTTTTACGCTGAAAACAGACAAGACAAGACCAATACAAAAAATACACTCTACGTACGTCACTGGCCATTCGTTCGTATTCTTGCATCAGTCGTTCATTCTCCTGGTTAATTTTGAGCACTTTACAGATGCGATTAGCCGCAGTCTCCGCCTTGTACATAAAAACAATCAACTATTTGTCACACTCCGTTAATGCAGTATTGAGGAAGAAGCGACGAAATGTTACGAAGTGAAAACTACGGTTGAACTGTAGAGTAATAACGGGAAAAGCATCCGAAATAGGACGAAAAAGTAATAATTAGAAAGTAGAAACGCTCAGAGAACTCATACCGCCGCGAAAACTAAAAAGATTCCTGGATTCGGATGAGTTATTAATTTGCTCCTACACAACTTGTTACGTTTACGCAATCTATTTTACGTTAGGTTAGGTACACGGCAATCGAACTGTGAGTCACGAAGCATAAAACGTTTGGCAAAAATGGACACGATTATAGCCTGCAGGTCCAGCACTTTCGACAGCATTATCCGTCCTATACCTCTTTTTTCAGGATAATTCTACCGCTGGTATATTATCCGTCGGATAATCCACCTTGAAGAGACCAAGTGATGATAAAATTGCTCTACGTGCAACTAAACTTGTGTCGAAACAGTTCTTATTTCAGGAAGCTGTGTATCAACCGACCTGTTGAGCGCCGGCAAATGCGTGGTAATATGCCGACACGTACGTCATTACCGATCTCTCGTCCGGCTTTATCGAGTTTACCATATCTGCATTCAGTCATGTTCATTTGTAAAATTATCATCAAATACTATAAAGACATCGCTCGAGGTTGCACCGACCACTTTAACAACATTTTAGGCGACCGAAAAATGCAGTTGCGCTTACGTATTTTACAGTTTTAAACTCAGGTCGGCTTTTCTATATAATTTTTCGCTCGCTCGACGCTGCGGTCGGCCATTCTAGCAGTTGCTAACCTTTTGTTTCCTCCTAAGACCGCGAACTGTGACCCATGACCTTTACCTTTGAACATGACCTATGTAAGGCTACGACGAATCAACACGACAAATACCTAAGTTGAAGATCATTTAATTCAAAAGCTGTAGTTCGGACACGTAGACAGACAGACACAGACACATACAACCGACCGACTGCTCTACTAGGGCCACTAAAGGGTCGGCAATGAGTCAACTCGAATGTCATTCATATTGAAACAAAAACTGACATCAAATCTATCTGTTTTCTTATAAAGTCTGTTTCTGTTTCACAGATATATTGATAGTTTCCGAAGACAATGAGAGAAATTCAAAGATACACAACGAAAAGTCGTTACACAAGTACTCTAGAACATTAATTTCAATAGCGTCAGCATTACCTTCAGCGTCCAACATTCTTGGTATATCTAAGTATTTTTCTGCGACGTCGAAAGCCAAATTCAAATTGTACAATGGGTTATCCTGTGACATTGAAACACACAACTTGCAATGTATACTCGCGCCAAACATTTCTTTTATTAATACATTTATTAATATTTATCTTTATATTACTATTAGTTACAACAGAGCATGTAAAGTGCATGTAGATTTAGAACACATATTATTAATAATTATTATTATATTGTCATCACTTATTAATTATTAGGAAATCAGAACGTAGCAAAAGCAAACTAATATCAAACTAGAACATGGACTTCGATGCACCAGCGTCGACCTGGATGTGTTCTCCATTAAATACTTGAACAAAGGTGTGACCTTGACCTTTTACCTTCAGAATCTACCAAGTCATCAATAGGGGCTAGCAAAAAATCTTTGTCACTTTTATCAGCATTGTTCAAGCCGTTCATGAGTCATCGTGGTAAAGATAAGTGTATCTGTTCGGACGAACGAACGGACGGACGGACGGACGGATGGGACAACGAAAGAGCCTATAAACATAATGCCTTTGCCGACACTGTAGGGTGACGAAAGTATAATAAACGATACGATACGACACGCTACAATAGTTTAACGTGTGCTCAAAAGCTGACGAGATGGCCAGCTTAATCTAGCGCACGGCACAAAAACGAAAAAATAGGGGAAAAATAAAAACAAAAACCGAGTAGCTCAGAAGAAACGGTCCAGGCAACAGTACGTGGAGGCAGTCCGGGAGGAAGAAGTGAAACTACGAGGGGTAGGATTTGTGAAACAGGTAGGTTTTAAACCGAAGGTGAAAGAGAGATGGAGTTATAGATGTACAGAGTGGTGAGGAGAAGGGGAAGAAGTGACGCGTGAAGGAATAAGTCAGTCGTAATTGGAAGAACTGGTACCAGAATGAGGTTGACGAAGAGACAAAGGGAGCTGATTCCAGAGACAAGGTGAAGCATAATGAAAGGAGCGATCAGTTATTTTTAGAGATGATGATGTCGGTGGCCGAGCAAGAGTAACGACGGATGAAGAGCGAGTACTTCGAGGACGTTGAACGGAGATGAGGTTACGAAGGTAAGGAGGTTGGGTAGTTTTGACAAAACGGCGTCAACAGCACGCCATTCGTTTCTTCAGAATTCGGTCGGTGGATCAGGAAATAATAAGGTCCAGCGGGCGATTTCCCTGGTCGGAATATGCAGTGTTTCAAGTTCCCATCAACGCGTTGACACCGTTCGTTGGCAGTTTTTTTTCAGTCGGCCGTCTCATTTTAGTCATAGTTTTTATCCAATCGACTAAAATTCGCAATCATTTTTATTTAGTTTAGTCAAGAATGCCAATTTTAGTCACGATACGATACGATACAATACGGTAGATTAACGTGCGCTTAAAAGCTGATGAAATGGCCAGCTTAATCTAGCGCATGGCCCAGAAACGAAAAATAAGGGAAAAATAAAAACAAAAACCGAGTAGTTCAGAAGAAACGGTCCCGGCAAGAGTCCGTGGAGGCACTCGCTGTTTTAGTTTTAGTCGACGATAATGCATCGTTCATATTTTAGTCTGTTGTTAGGTTACAAATATCACAACAATTCAAGAATGATGCACTGTGTACGGCAGAGGCGGGTAATATTAACGACGACAGAAACAAAAAAAATGCGGATTAGCGTGTACAAAATGTCCTCAATATTTCCTGGACGGACGCTAGCGTTATGTGCCAAACTTTGCGTCAGATATTTTCGTCAAGACTAAAATACCGTTCATTTTTATTTCGTTCTCATCCCTTGTCCGGATTTTCGTTTTAGTTTGACGAAAAAAACACTGTTTGTTGGACGACTGGAAGGGTATCCGGTCTCTGAGAATCTGCTTCAAAGGGTTCTATTTTGAGGGGCCCGGAGAAACCTGCAGTGACTCCACTGAAAAAAAAGCCAGCTTAAAAACTCAAATTAGTAGCGGTATAATAAATTCTGCAGTGACGCTACCTCTATCATACACAAATTGCATTTTCAAACTAAAAGGCACAGAATTATAGTTTCAGTTTGTATGTTGCTTTTTACTGACTTGCATTTTCATAGTTCTATGTTTCAAGCTATTTTGAAAAATAAAAAGATATAAATTGCTGACCGACAAAGCGAAACGATATTTTGTTGACTCCGTTGTTTTAGTTTATTCTGGACTCTGGAGTAATGATAAGACGATCGAACCTTTGAAAGTTTATGGTAGTCGAGCAGTTCAGGCCGATGTCGATGAATAAGTGCGCAGAATGCCAGACCATCCTTGAAACTGAACGTTAAACAAACGACACAGACACAGACAGGCATTATTAACGCAACATCCACTAAATTCTTACATGTAGGCAACTGAGAAACAATTCAATCATAAATAAAGAGGCGTAAATGTTATGCATTCTATATATTTTTTCTATAATTTTATTCATTTTATCAGCAGGACTTAAGTAGAACTGTTCTGTGCAACAACAGACACTGGGTTACTTTTTTTCTTCAAAAGACTATCGATGTCAGCTTGTATAAATAAATATTTCCTTAACAGTTGTAACTGCTTGCATTTACCTGCATAATCTTTACTAAGCGATGCGTACCTAAGATGAAAGTTCTGTACGTTGACGTTTTTATACGGAGCCGTTTTTCTTTGACACCAGAGCAGCAAACCTTCTTTCGCCGTCATTTCTGCAACGCAACGCAAGTTTCAAGTAAGCGAACATTCTTACGTAACAAACGCTTAATATGTTAAAAGACTGGCATATTTTTGTCTGCGAAAGAATAATAACATTGCGCATCTTTTAGACACAAGTCAGAAACATATCGACGAATTCTAAGCTGCTGTTTTTCAGTTGTATGGCAAAGCTGCACTGAATGGTTGCCTATCGCCTTCTACAGAAATCTTTCCATGTTCGAAGTGAAATGCAATAAAAACGAGGCAGAACGAAATGAAAACCATGGAAACGCTAAAATAAAAACCTTCGACGGAGATGTCTTGGATAGCGAATCGAAGAATGATCGTCCAGATCATGCCGAGCGTCATCTTCAGATTTCCGTCAACAATTTCTGCACTCGGCAAACACCGAAACGCATACGATTACGATTACTTACGTCACAGTTACGTGTACATTACAAAATCCGAATATGCGTTAGAACAATAAGCGAAGACCGCGTTGTTTAGTTGCTGGAGACATTGTTCAAAGTCATCAAAAATGAACAGCGGAAGCAATTCAATATACGTCCATGCACAGGGTTAACAAGAGATGGCAGTTAAACAGCATCAGCGTAAAGAATGAAGGCATAAAACATAATGGTGTGATCTAAGCCAAAACTTAAAAGCAGTAAATGTAGCAGCATAATAAGCGTTTTAACTTTAATCTGTAGCTATACCCTTTGTATTGCGCTATGTACGCTAGTTCACGTGACTTTAAACTGTGCAGAGCAAAAAGTGAGTAAAGTAGAGTATTGATCGAGGAACAGGATGACATGAAGTTGGTCTATGCCTGTCGGAATTTTGAGTCGACAGAACAAGTGCGGAAGCGGGACTACTAACTATGTTCTCCTATGCATAGAGTAAATGCAATCTGTTCAAAAGATCCTTTATTAACAGGTGTTTATTCCGTGATCTCATGCCATAAACCATACTTAAATCGTTATACGTGTTGTTTTAGACATCTTTCCTTGATATTTTATGTTATGGTTTGTACATTTTACACTAAGTGGCATTCTCTTTCGCACGTTTGTTTGCTTGATTCTAATAAAGTGTTAGTACGCAGCTGAGTTCTAAAGAGACAGATACGTATAGATAAGATGAAGTGACGTCACAGTAATCTACGATCTCATGTTGTAGGGCAACTGGTCGTATTTTGAGAAGTTAACTGGTGAAGGTTTGCTATATTATTTAAATAAAATTAAATCGATATGTTCAGGAAAAGCTTAGTGCTAGCGCCCTCTCGGCGATCTGACTGAAGTGCTGCAAAATGTTTACATTTCCTTGCCCTACATGATGGCGGCCAGAACAGCTGGCATAGATAAAATGAAGAAATTACGTCACTGTTAATCTACGTGCACGTAATGTTGTCTTGGATGAGTAAAATTCTACGTCAACTGGTTGGCGGTCCGGCCACACCTCGCCAGTGACAGACAGCGTCAAGACAAACCTTCGGAGCCGATCGACACCAGACGGACGCCTTTGCTCTCGATAAACTGCAGCGCCTTGTTGACGTTGGACAGTTTGTGGATGCGCATCTTTCCGCGATCCGGCTTCGGCAGCTGCTCGCCGGAGATGATCTCGAGCAGCAGCATCAGCTTGAGCCCGTTGCGAAAGTCCTCCTCGATCGTCTCGATCTGCGTGCCGGCCTTGCGTAGATGCGAGTTGCACCACGCCGTGAACGTCTGCAACCGGTTCAGATTCACACGTGCATCCAATACGCAGCGCCGACACCGCGACAATGATCTATTTGCCGCGATCGGCATCCAAACCAACTCAGCCTTCTGCCCTCAGCGGGACGGGAAATACGCAGGATGGTTTATTCCATTCGTGGATAAACGTGTGGGTGGCAGGTAAAACTGTGTGATCCCTTGTTAACACGTGCCATACCTGCAGCGCTTTAGAGATGAGTAGGCCTATGGAAGGCGCTATACATGCCACATTTCCGCTAATAACAGAAGTTGAAATCTAACAATTAGATCGTCTTCACTCACAGTATTCTACACACTAATCATAAAATAATGTCCGTTTCCCAATTTTGTTTACATTATTAAGTGGATCTTTGATATTTACGAGCATTTCTGATAAAAACAAAGCACAACTAAGAGCGAGGTTTGTTTCGATTTTTACCGCACACCGCTATGCTAGCGCTGAATATGCATGCACTTTGGCGGATGTGTCCGGCTCTGCCGTCCGCCTTCTTGATCTTAGTACGCATGTGCCTGGCCGAAACCACTCTTCAAGCTGTTTGACTTGTTTGTCAAACACGTTAACTGTCTGGGAGCGAAACAGACTCCAATCAGTTATTTAAAATCGCACTGTTTAACAAACGTGTTTACGTTTGGCAATTGAAATTGCGCCTCAAATGGGTCGTAGTAGTGAAGGGTAGTATCATTAAAGGCACATGGGTAAAAAAATACGATTTACCAGCATACTGCTGTCGTAGCATAAAATACTTTTTACCGCGCGACGCTATGCTAGCACTGTACTGTCCTTGTGTGTCCGTCCGTATGTCTGTCCATCCGTCCGTCACATGCCGGTGTTGCACCAAATCGGCTAAATTTGAGATCACGCACACAGGGACTCTAGTTTTCCGGTGCCAAAAATCTCGGCGAAATTTCTACAGTGTATCTCCCAACGGTGGTGCCAAATAGAGGTGGGGGTAGGTTCATATCGGCGATTTTCGACTAATATATCACTATATGGCAAAAGATACAAGACAAAGACACTACGGAACGCTAATAGGAACTCGCATGCATCCTATCGATTGGCGCTATTTCCAGTAACCTTGAGTGAGTCCTATAACTACCCAAACCATTCCATTTTCGACATTTTCTATCGCTGTCACACTACGTTGTGGGTGGAGTTAGAGACTTCAAATTTGGTAGATAGGCTGATCGCAGCAAGTGCTAGCCCAATGACGGCAAACCATCCCTCAAGAGGGTGTGGTCAGGTCACGCGAATCATTCACATATTTGTGGGCACCAACCATATCTCTGGAATGGCTTAAACTACAGTCGTCATATTTTTTATACAGGTCAAGTCCCAGCACAAGAATGACAAGTCACCCTTAAAATAAGCGTGGTCGGGGTCACGTGATCCACTTTAAATTTTGAGGCCCCCAATGATATATCTGGAACGGCTAAAGCTAGAATCGTCAAATTTTGCACACAGGTAGATTGTATCAAATCTTAGATTTTGGATGACAAACCACCCCTAAAAGGAAGGAACGGCTGAAGCGAGAGTCGCCAAATTTTGTATGCAAATGGAAATTGGAATATATTAAGTGCTAACCTTCGGATGACAGACTACCCCCTAATTAGCGTGGTGAGGGTCACGTGACCCCTTTAAATTTAGAGAAATAAGTGATAATATCTCGTTCATCGTGCAAGATGGCGACGTAGTTGTGATGGAAGACTAATAGACAATCGTATGTGGCCTAACGAGTGGCACTATTGCCAATGCCCATCATCAGCCCATGAGTGACCTTGTAGATCACTTTTGCTAATTGAAACCTTTCTAACTGCCATACCTCGTGAAACACAGCATGAACTTACTAACACAGAGCGTCGCGCGGTTCCTCTGCGATAGCTGAGCTTCTTGTATGTATAGCGAACGACGCAAGTATGGTCTGCATAATTTAATAGCTGATTAGTGCCCGATAAATGCCACAAAATCTTCAATGCTCACCATCGAATTTTTGTCAAAAATAAAATGTCTTTCAACGGGCTAGTTGAGTCCGAAAGACTGAAATGCCTTTGGTGGAAATGAAAAATAAATATTAAGGCTATAAGACAAACCGTGAGTTGTTGTCGATCGATAGGGAGGACGGCATAGCCTAAGTCTCTATTTTTGGCACGACGTCGTTAATATACATACGTAGAGTGAATAGTGGTAGTTCCGGCTGCTGCTGCTGCAGCAGCTGAATTATCTGCTACCGATGCTGAGACTGGCAACGTGTGTAAGCGTGCGTGCCACATGCCTTATTGCTGTCTCATTCAGCAAAATGTTGATTTTTTTCTATCGCTGCCCTCGTAGGCGTTAGATCAGCACCGACCAATAGCTAACAATCTTCAACCTCTAACCTCCGCTGTGGTCCAAAACGTCACCTTTTTGAATGGCTCGGTTAAAATAAACCGATTTTCATATTTTTTGGAACGTGGAATTTTGAATCATACCAGAAGGTTTTTGATTTGTCCACCTCACTTGAAAAGTGTATTTAAAAATCCATTTCGGCAATAAGTCGTCTTAAGAAGTAGCAGCTGTAACTGGACAATTTCTCGAAGTATGAAATTGGCAGATTTTGGGCGCGATCCGCGCAGTAGCGACAGCTTGAGAGGCAGCCGAAATATTGTTGTTTTTTGGTCCGGTAAATAACACACGATTTTGCCGATTTTCGGTTGGCAACATTTCACGAAATTTGAACACAACAACGTCAACTGGAGTCCCAGTAAAAACTTTCGGAACAAAATTTAGAAAATTTTAACGCAAAGGGTCGTTTTTCCAAAAAATGAAAAGATTACTCAACAAATTTCCACGTCTTGTGACTTTAGGCCGCCATAACTCCGCAATGATTACAGATCGCCCGAAACCACTACTGAAATAGCCCTCTACGGGATGTATAGTTTCCATTTTTACCATTAGAATCAATTCAAAAGCATTCCAGTGGGATGTACGCCGCGTACAAGGAACTTACTTTCCACATTTTCGGCAACGTCCGATGTCCGATTGTAAACCCCATACGCCGCTGCAGAAACGCTAGAAAAGCAGACTGAATTAGAAACTGAAAATAATTAACACGGCAGATAACGCTGGCATCACTCAGTCGCAGGCACGTGGCACTAGGTATCGTCAAATGCAGGAAGTAAACAGCTTGTGCGTCAGTAAATAAGTAAACAATTGTGTCAACGGTCGAGTACGCCGGTAGAAAACGCTCTTCGAGCCTATATTGCAGTGTGTCCCCAGATACACTGCAGTGACAACAACAGCTTTTCTACGTTTATCGTAGATGAATATTACGGATGTAGTAGTGAAAGAGTTATTGCAAATTTGAAATCGATCTACATTTGCCAAAGTTCTCGTAGACATAATTGGTCCAGATTTTTGGAACACAAAACTACATAAACTAAGTCATAATCAAGACTTGCATGCAACATTATGTTTGCCAGACATCCCATTTTGCATTTCTGCTGTAAATAAGATTACACCTTCCCCTACGATGCCGCCATCTGGCAAACTCGACCAAACAACGTTATACTTGATTTTGTCCCATTCGCTCCATTATGTGAAAACATGACGTCATCCACAAAACCTTGCACGACATGTTCGATGTCGTCAGAGGAGGACCGAGTCACGGCCACAGGTAACGTGTACAGAAAACTGGGTGAAATTTGGACATGTGGTTTTGGGATATGTTAGTGGACAGACAGACAGACTGACAGGTATACTGATTGCTGATCGCAATAAGTCGCCCACCTACCGGGGGCAAAATAAATTTAAAAATAATATATGCAACGTTAAAATATATCACTTCAGATGTTTTAAGTTACTTATATTCTATTGCCTGTTATATCTTGTAAAGCTTTATAGCTGTATTAAGTTCAGTAACTAAGAACTTATGCGAAGTTATGCCTTTTGTGATGTTGTTTTATACGCGCATATGTCTAACGGTTATGCATCCGTGGTTGCAAAATCAAAGTCATACAATCTCTCACCGTTACTTTGATTTGTTGCTTGATTTCAGTTCGTTTTTAACACCGAGACAAGAACCATACAGCCAATATCTTTACAATCACATCTCGTAGACCATGTCTAGAGAACAAATTACTTACTGTATATGAAATGTACATTTCAGGCAGCCTACTGTGTAAACAATTTTGCGGAGTTTGTTGGTAAGCCAATCGTGAGATTTCACAGTGGAGAAGACTGAATGCGAAGAAGGATGAGGCTCACTCACTTTTTTCTGCTGCTTTTCCCAGGCTGGATCGAGGAGTCCTTCGCGCTCCCACTCCTCCTCTTGTTCCATGTAGTCGTCCATCGAATAGTAGTATCCATCCTGGTACATGGTTGCTGGCATAATCCGCCGACAGCGGACAAACAGCAAGGACACGACGACGACCGAACCGACGAGACGAGACGTAGACCGACCGACAGCGTTGGTTACGACCTGCCAGCCACTCACCTACCTCTCTCCTCCGTCGTTGTTGTTGCTACTGCGGCTGCTGACGGCACTCGCCGCATCTCGGCCCATCAAATTCCGGCGTTCTGCTGCCGGGATGCGGATGGCGAAGTTTCCTGGCAGCGGGGCCGCCTAGCCCAGCTCCGCCGTCGACTGCATGGCCGGCTGGCGGTTATTTGCGTCTTAGCGACGAAGGAGTTTTCGGGGAGGAGAGAAGGTTCAGGTCGGCATGTGGCTGTTGGGATGGCGAGGACGAAGGCTGCTGCTGCTGCTGCTGCTGTTAAGTAAACGGCAGCTGTGAATGCCAGCTTCGTCGTCGTTGCTGGCTCGTCGAACTGCTCGTCGAACTGCTGTCGGGCATCCGTATTAGATGTTCTCAGTCAGCTGTATCACCGAACGGAGCCTACTCGCAATTCTTTGACACACACAGGCCTACTACGTGAGCTTACGTGCCTAGCTTACGCATTTCTGTAGGACGTGTACGAAACAAAGATTACTTATCCCAGATCTACTTTTACTCGGTAAAACGCTAAATTCCAGTGCGATACGAAACATTAGACATGACAAGATATTCTGTTTCGTTTAGCTTTGAGGCCAAAATTTTGACCTTGGCTCGGCCTCGATGGGTTCCAAACGTTTAACCTCGATCTCAGCATTGGGTCAAAACCAATATGTGGGCCTCGGTGGAGGCCAGAATATTGAGGCCGAGAACAGCGTTACTAGGCGAGGCCATTTTTGCATCAACCTCGGGCTCAGTGTCGAAGTCAAAATTTTGGCATCGGCTCGGCTTCGATGCCAAAGTTTTGACCTAGGTCTCAGCCTTGTGGTCGTCGAGGCCAATATTTTTGGCCCCGGCTGAGGCTAGAATGTGGAGAACGATGATATCTTACGAGGAACTGTTATGACAACGGGGACAGCGTACACCAACCCTGTGTTACCTTGCAATAATATGTAAAATATGTCTCACTTGTTTATGTAGCTGGCCGCCTGAACCTGGTAAAACATTCTATTGCTTGTAGCAGAACGTTGTGCAGCTGTACATAGTGGAGATGCTTGATCGCAACGATCTTGAAACGACGCCGCCAGAGACAGTCAATCAATCAAAATTTATTTTCTGAGTAAAAACGCAAAATTACAGTGTATGAAATGGTAGCACTCAAAAGGTTGCCAGAGAAGCATTACGCTAATTAAACTGGCCGCCTGAACAAACGAAAGAACACAAATATGAATACTTCAGAAGGGGAAGAGAGAGGAGGGAAAGACAGCGCGTACTAAGGTTCGTTCACACCGGACGCGTTGCGTTGCGGACGTGCCGCACGGCACCGAAGCGCAACGAATTCGGTGTAAACGAACCTTAAATTTGTATCGTTCATGCAGCTGGTGAGTCCATTCATAGCCATGCCAACCATCGTGTTTTGCATTCGTTGCCAATTTGACAATAGCGAGTTGCAGTAGTCGAGTCGTGTTGACATCACCGTCATTAAAAAAACCTTATTCACCAAAACGATAAGCGTAAAAGACTACAAAGTCTCTAAAAACAGAGCCGAGAATTAAAGTGGGAAATAATACGTTTCTTGCAGAATACACACGTGCAAATTTAGTGAGTCGTAAGTGAGAAACGTATTGAATAGAATCAAAAACCTTATGAATGCAAAATCATTAAAAACTATTAGTGATTAAAGAATTGTGTTCTTGGCTGTAACCTTTCGGTTCATCCATTCATGTGTAAACATGCATGCTACGTATTACCCGAGGTATGGGACTTAGCGAGGTTTCAATGAACTTGAAGGTCACTGAAGGTCATTGGTATAGTGAAGCGGCACAACGGGAAATAGCTTCGTGGACAGCTGGCCGGCTGGTCAATTCACCAATATGAAAAGTCAACTCTCCTACGAATCAGCTCGCCGACTGGTCAACTCGCAGACAGCGAAGTCAATTCGTCGAATTCTTGACCGCGAAAACGTGATTAACTGCATTGATACGTTAAAAGCGATTTCACTGTCTCTTTTGTTGTCAAAACGGAAGAACAGCGACCGTCTTCTGCTCCCACTAAGTATTGCTGTTTCCCACTGGCGACGAAATCTGCTAATTTTATAGTGCATCGTGCTTAAACAAGGTAATATACCTGTATAGATGATTTTGCATTTGTGTTTAGTCATATAACTTTCATCGTATTTCTTCATTTCCATTGTAATTGTTGACTTTATAAATACATAGGAATAGTGGGCGTGCAGTGTTTCAATATATTTTGTCTCGCGAACAGCAGCTATTATTTTTGATGCATGAAAAGCATATGTGTAGTAATTCTTTGAACGTGATTGGGTAAGTAAGTATATAAGTATTTACTGGCGCTTGTTAAACGTACATGTAACAAGCACTGTTGTGTTCTATTGAACTAAAGTCTATCAAATGTAGCCTCGAAACGGCCAAAATTCGTAGAAAAACGTGGAAACTACTGTCGCGACACTGCCAAAAGTGGAATTCGTACACCTCTTAAGTCGGTCATCTACTTCCGGTTTGTCTCAGAAACAACAGGCATCTAGCCGACCACATTTCCGAGCCGTACGCAAACGTTTATGGATAAGGAAGTAAACAAGAACTCATCAGGAGATGAGATAGCGAACGTGAACTTGTTAACGACGATATCGCACACACGTAGGCCTACTTCGAAATACCGAAAAAGAGACAAACCTACTTCGTTTAACAAATTAGACGATAGATAGGCAAGTACTGCGCATGAAGTCTTGAATTTTAGCATCTGCTACAGAATTACCACCTCGCAGTTATATAATATACCGGTGGCGTCGCGCGGTTTCTCTGCAGACGATTTTAGTACTAATCGAAAGCTCATATATGACTTCCTATCAAGATGATAGCTAGGCAAGTAATACGCATTAAGTCCTGTATTTATGAATCTGCTACAGAATTTCCACCTTGTAGTTATAGAATTTTTATACCGTGGGCGTCGCGCAGTCCCTCTGCAGACGTATACCACTAGATAGTAATCGTAAATTGTCCATAGTTATGGCATACGCATTATATGCAATAATATACAAAATATAGTGCAGTGCTAAGCGCCCATTAACTTTATTTGTTTA